>Ga0307991_1000823_pt1 | contig 22454 bp, 14 predicted proteins | sample EllFjometagen131_FD_203146 | JGI IMG/M metagenome (GOLD analysis project Ga0307991, IMG submission 203146) | Marine microbial communities from Ellis Fjord, Antarctic Ocean - #131 | ecosystem: Environmental > Aquatic > Marine > Unclassified | place: Southern Ocean | collected 2014-10-08 | reverse complement strand
AAAACTGACTGTTACCAGTCAGCCTCCAAGGACTCGCTACCCGGTGGTCGACCTACCTTCCGGGACGGGCTTCCCACCCGCTGGATTACACGACCTTGCCCGGCCGCACTAAAGATTTGACCCCATTGTCCTTGCGTATGAGCGAGGAAAGGAAGCATTGATGATGGTGCTTGATATCTCAAAGAATGGATTGCTGCTTAAACTCAGTTATCCATGGACCTTCGAGGTGGGAGAGACTTTAACTGTTCTATTTGAGCTGGATGACCCTCAGCGGTCGAAAATAAATAAGGATGTGGTGATCCGAAAAATGATTCCCCCGGACCAACTGGGTGTGGAATTTACCAGTGCAGATAGTAATATCAGCCATTCTGACAAAGCCATCGGATTTTATCTGATGAACTAAGGGCTGATGCTCTCGTAAAAAGTATCCAGATGGCTAAGTTAAAAGTTCCACCAATACCATAAAATATGGCAAGGCGTAGTGATTTTTCAGACAAAAAATCATACATGTAGTATCTTGAGTGGCTGAAAAATTGCTACAACGCAGTAGATGGGACTTTTTACGACGTCATCAAGGGCTACAGAAAAACATTGTTCGCAGCACGTCACATAGTTTATTTATTTGACTATTGGTTCTGCCTTTAATATGTATAGAAAAATTTCGGATCATTGTTTTCAAATGGGCTCGGTTAATTCCATTTTACATTCAAGATGTCATCAAGGCGGCAAGAAGGAGGCGACGCAGACGTGTGTTTGATACGTTGAGGAGCCGACGACGCGGCCTACGCAGATGATGCTTGAAGACAAATTGGAATAAGGGCCAAAACACAAAGAAAGGGACATTATATGGGACCAAAGACAGACAGTAAAACCCTGTTGGATTGTGTATATCATTGGGAGAAGAATACACCTGATAGTATGTACTTTACCCAACCAATGGGCGGCGGCGTTGACAATGTTAAGACCTGGACCTGGAAAGAGGCCATGGACGAGGCCCGGCGCATGGCATCCTATCTCAAGACTCTGGACCTGCCGGACCGCAGCCATATAGCCCTGGTTTCAAAAAACTGTGCCCATTGGGTGATGGCGGATTGGGCCATCTGGATGGCAGGACATGTAACGGTTCCGATCTATCCGATCCTGACGGCGGATATTGTTCAATACACACTTGAGCATTCGGAATCCAAACTTTTGTTTGTGGGCAAGCTTGACCCTGTCTGGGATGAAATGAAAAAGGGCGTTCCGGACGATATGCCCTGTATCGCCTTTCCTTTGGCACCGCCAAATGATCATACAAAGTGGAATAACATCATAGAAAAACACGAGCCGCTCACAAATCCGGTAAAACGTGATCCGAAAGAAATGGCCACCATCGTCTATACATCCGGCAGTACCGGCAAACCCAAAGGTGCCATGCTCAGCTTTGAAGCCATGTGCAGAAGTGCTAAAGGCCTTTCAGAAAACCTTCAGACAACTTCAGAAGACCGGTGCATCTCCTATCTGCCGCTGGCACATGTTCTGGATCGGTTTGCAACTATGGCACACTCCATATATGCCGGTTTTCCCCTGTATTTTGCTGAAAGCTTAGATACGTTTCTGCAGGACCTACAGCGGGCCCGTCCCACAGCGTTCTTATCCGTGCCGCGCTTGTGGATGAAGTTCCAGCTTGGCGTATTCAAGAATATGCCGGAAAAGAAACTCAACAAACTGCTTAAGATTCCGATTCTGAAAAATATTGTAAAGAAAAAGATCCTCACCAAGCTCGGGTTGAATCATGCCCGGTTTGCCGGTTCCGGGTCTGCCCCCATTCCCAAAGAGGTTATCGAGTGGTATCAGAGCCTGGGGCTCGAATTGCTGGAAGGTTACGGCATGACCGAGAACTTTGCGTATTCTCATATTAACAAGCCCGGAGAGGCACGGCCCGGTTACGTGGGCCCTCCTTATCCGGATGTACAGCATAAACTAAGCAAAACTGGGGAAATTCTTGTCAAAAGCCCCGGTGCGATGATGGGATATTACAAAAATCCTGAAGAGACCAAAGCAAACTTCACGAAAGACGGGTTTTTCAAAACCGGCGATCTTGGAGAAATCGATGACATGAACCGCCTGAAGATTACCGGCCGGGCCAAAGAGATGTTTAAAACATCAAAAGGCAAATATGTGGCACCGGCACCCATTGAAAACCTTCTTGCCAACTGCGGGCGCATCGAATCCTGCCTGGTAACCGGTTCCGGTTATCCACAGCCTTACGGTGTGGTGATGCTGTCTGAAGATGCACGTGCAGAAGCGGCGAATGGTGAAACTTCAGGCATAGAAGAGGATCTTGCGGCACACCTTAAAAAAGTCAACGCTGAACTGCCGGCTCACGAAAAACTGGCTTTTCTGGCTGTGGCCATGGAAGAGTGGCTTCCGGAGAACGGTTTTTTGACACCCACCATGAAAATCAAGAGGGGCAAGCTTGAAGAGACTTACGGCCCCCTTGCTGACGGATGGTATAAAGAGAAAAAGGCTATTGTGTGGTATAAAGGCTAATCGGCCAATACCTGAAAAAGTTAATTTTCCCTCGTTCCCATGCTACTGCATGGGAATATCTAAACTGTTTCGTGATTCAAACAGGGGGATTAGCGTAGCGGAATTAACCCAAAAAAAGAAAATTGAATAAAGCGGTTTTAAGATTGAATATTTCTTAAAACCGCTTTTTGGGTTTTAGACAGAAAAAATAATTATAAGCTGTTTCAAAATCTCAGATCGGCCTATAGATCAAGGCGTGAGCCGCCGATATCGTGGCTTATATGGGGTTTTGAAATTGCTTACAGAAAGGCGTATAAGTATGTTCAACAGCGTAATACCCGGTATTTCCTGCCTTGAGTGCAAAGCATCGGTCGCATTGAAAAGAACCTGACAGCAAATCCGGGTGATCTGCAGGTCCTGTGGAAAAGAATTTGCCCTGGAACAATTTTCAGACTGGAACAATTTTCAGACCGGATCGACGACGCCATAGAGGAGATGCTGGCCCGGATTCCATGCAATCGTTTATAATGGGTGACCTCATCCCCTATTTAGTGGTCGACCGAAAAGCTCTGAATCCTGGTTGTCATTACGCGGAGTGAGAAACGAACGACAACGTAATCCTCTGTCGATAAGGAGATTGTTTCGGTCGCAGCCGTCCCTGCGACGCCGCACATTAATCTGCGATAGCCTTTTCAACCAATTTCAGAACCTCGCTTAGGGGTATTCTTTGTTTTGTCTTGGCAATAAATCCTGTTTTGTGAGCAAATTTTATTTTCTCATCGCCTTCCAGTTTAGAAAAATTCACGCCCAGAGCATCATTTATCCTTGCCAGTCGCCAGCCTTCACCACGTCCGTCATAACTAACCGAAATTTCAGCAGGCGAATCCATCCGACTGCTGTAACGTTGTGAACCGGTTGAATCATTCGTCAGGCCAATCAGTACGGTTTTGTTTTTTACAATACAGCGTTCGGAATTTTTCCAGAATTCAAACTTCGAAAAGAGGGTCCTGGCACCCGTAATTACGTGTTGTCCGAATGAGCGCATCTGGGGGTAAACCTCACCGGGATTTTGTTCAAACAGTTCAAGAAACCACTCTTCAACCGGGTTGATAAAGGGCAAAAGGTTTTCAATACCCAGCTCATGAGCAATTTTAAACGGGCCGAAACGATCAAATTTATCCTTGAATTCCCACCAGGGTGTAATGCTGAGTGTGGCCGTAAGGCCTAAATAGTCAGCCACCAGGATAAAGCTTGCGGGGGTGTCAGTACTTTGATGATGATCAAAATTTTTCAAGTCAGGCTCAAGTTTCTTGCCCACATCAATCACCCAGATTTCCGGATTTGCCAGTTCCTCTTCTGTGGGGTGCCGGCGTTCTATCGTATAATCGACATCATTATTGACGGCTAATAAAAGGGATATGGCAAAAAACTCATCAAAATGGGCTGAGCCCGGATGTGTAATAATCAGTGTGTTCATTTCAAAAGCGCCTTTTTAAAAATTATGTTCTCATCTGATTAATGGCCTTGATCATCGTTTCGGCCATCCTGTAGGGGTAAGCCCCTGTGCTTAACCTGATCATAGGGCAACCCCCCTGTGCTTACCCTGATCATAGGGCAGCCACAGGGGGCTGCCCCTACAAAAACCGGATATTGGCCGAAACGATGATCAATGCCTATTTAATCCATCTTTTTTTGTAACCAGGTCAATATTTCCGGGGAAGTCTTAAATGTTACTTCCGTTCCTGTTTCATTATAGGATTCATTTATGATGCCGGCTTTGTTTCTTAACTGTCCTAAAAGGTGTCCTTTGTCGTAAGGGATCACCATCGTCGTTTCAATCATATTTAATTCGAAATACTGAAGAATTTTCTTTCTTAGAAATGCGACATCCTCGGTGTTATGCGCAGAGATGAAGATTCCATCGGGAAATTCACGGTGCAGCGCTTCCAGTTCCCCGGTTGTGAGTTTGTCAATTTTGTTCAGGACTAGCAGGCTTGGAATTTCTTCACCACCGATCTCTTTCAGGACCGATTGCGTCACAGCCAATTGAGATCGAAAAGCCGGATCAGAGAGATCGACCATAAACAAAAGTAACGAAGCGGCAAGCGCCTCATCAAGCGTAGATTGGAAAGATGCAACTAAATCGTGAGGTAATTTTTTTATAAATCCAACGGTATCGGAGACGAGTACCGGAGGAAAAACCTCTGGCTGCATAGATTTCACACGGGTATCTAAGGTTGCAAATAATTTATCCTGCACCAATACATCGCTGCCGGTCAGTTTGCGCATCAGCGACGACTTGCCAGCATTGGTATAACCGACCAGAGAGACCTGGAGATTTTCTTTCCTGCGGCTGCGCCGTCTGTCTTGCTCTTTGCGAATGCCTACAAGGCGTAACTTTAACTCGGTTATGCGGTCTCGGATACGACGTTTGTCGAGTTCATGAGAAGACTCTCCTGAGCCTTTAGATCTAAGCGTGCCGCCTTGACGATCACCTCCGACATGAGACGCCCTCAGCCTTGGCGCCAAATAAGCCAGTTTGGCGATCTCCACCTGAATGAGGGCCTCACGGCTTTTGGCATGACGGCTGAATATCTCGAGGATCACACCGGTTCGGTCCAAAACTTCGACGCCGGTGGCTTGTTCAAGGTTTTTCAGTTGTTTAGTGGAAATTTCACCATCATAGACGACAACATTGGCTTGCACGCTGTTTTTTGCCATTGGGTCATCGCTTAAACGCTCTTCATCTGTGCCGGCGAGACTGCCGACGGGGTAATCTTCGTCCATGTCATCGCAGTTTTCGTCGTCGCAGTTTTTATCAGGTAATTTCCGGCTAAATCCTTCAACAATCCCCGTGCCGCCGGTATAGCCGGCTAGCTCTTTTAATTTTCCTGCGCCCAATAAGGTTCCCGTCTCAGGTTTTGAACGGCGTTGGCTTAACGTTGCGACGACTTTGAGCCCCATGGTTTTTACCAAACGCCGGAGTTCGAGAAGAGACGAATCGTTCTCTTCATCGGAAATGCCATGCGTTTGAACTGAAAACAAGACCGCCGTCTTCTTTCCTTTATTATCATTTGATTGTTCGATCATGTTTTGGTTTGACCATTCGTATTCAATTTAAAATGTTGTTTCTTCGTTTCCATTAACAACCCCATTAACAATCCGGATATTCTAAAGTAATTTTACCCAGTTTTCCTTTTCTGAATTCACTCAAAACAATACCGGACACGCGCATATAATCGACAATACCGGCTTTCAAAAGGCAGCCCCTTTTGGCTGCAATATTTTCCATAATTTCAAGGGGTGTTTTATCATTAATATCAATTTTGAATCTGGCACATAATTCCTCCGGAACAATTTCAACCAGTTTTTCGATAAGATCAGATGCAAGCGTCCTCACATCCAGAACATCATCATTTATGGTTCCGATAAAGGCGAGATTTAAAAAAGTGTCTTTATCTTCTCCGGGGCGTAAAATTCCAGGAGTATCCAGGAGTTCAAGTTGTGATTTTGTATCTATCCACTGTTTAAACCGTGTAACTCCGGGCTTATTGGAAGCTTTGGCCTTTTTTTTCCCGGCGATGTAATTTATCAAAGTGGATTTGCCCACATTGGGTATACCGACCACCATGGCGCGTATGGATTTATGTTTGATTCCAGCCTTAATAATTACCTTACGGGCTAAATTGCTAATATTTTTTAAACCATCACCTTTAACAGCACTTACCAGCGCTGCCTCAGTGTTACCTTTGTTAAAAAAGGAAACCCACTGTTTGTTACCTTCATCACTGCTAAGGTCGCATTTATTTAAAATGACAATTTTTGCTTTTTGCCCGATTATTCGATCAATATTCATATCTTTACTGGATAAGGGAGCCCTTGCATCCAAAACCTCAAAAACAATATTGACTGCCTTCAAGTTCTTTTTTAAAAGATCCACTGAATCTTTCATATGTTTTGGAAACCAGTTTACATTTTCAGTCATTACAAACACCATTTAAATTTTATATGCAGTTTAATTTTTTAGTACCTGTTTCCGGGCACAAACCAATCGTGTTCATTTTGCCTCATAATGACGCATTATGCCCTGATTCCAATCTTTTTAAAACCTTTTAAAATCCCGTAAGCCTGAAATTCATATTCACATCGCTGTGTCATATGATGCGGAATCTCGGGCGCTAACGTTCGTGCCATTCGTGCCATGTTTATTTAACAACAAACAAGATTTTCTTTGATAATAATTAAGTAAAGGTGTCCCCGGAATCTGTCCGTGTCAGGTTGAATACTTTACGTCTTCGGCCTTTCGCGCAACGCTGGAGATGGTTCAAAAGACAAGCAATCCAGTTCACTTTATAAAACCTAAATTGAGCGTTTAAAATTTTGAAAAAATTGTTTTTATATTTATTTAAGGAAGTTGATCTGTTTTAAGTTTCAAAATTTAAAACCCTCCGGGATTGCCGATCTCACCGCATCTACTGCGTCAAATGCGAACCCGCATAAACGACTATAGCGGCATCGCATTTTTCTTGTATATGCAGCAACCTCGACAATCGCTCAATTTAGATAAAATTTACGTGCCTCACATATTGATGACTTTATCGGCTGTTTCCTTGCCGAGTTTCATTTTTAACAGCCATTTAACCACGCCATAGGGAACGTAACCCTGCAGCTGTCCTCTTTCTTTTGACAGGGCGATATTCATGGCTAAAGCATTTTCTGGAACATCCGGCAACACTTCCCTGGGTTGCATGGATATTGCCTGTTGAGGACAAACAGCTACACAAAGACCGCATCCGATGCATCGGTCCGGATTGATTTCATGGATTTTTGCTTTTTTACCGGTTTGAACATCAGTTGCGACAATGGCATCGATCTGGCATTTTTTGGTACATTTTTTACAGCCATTGCATAATTCTGCATCAATTGTTGCTGAAAAAGCCGCATGCACTTCATGGGCAGGCTTTTCAAGTTTACGCAAATTGCGAAAAATCTGGCAGGAATCCTTGTCGCACATGCACATATTGACTATTTTCTGTGAATTTGTGCTAAAAGGTACCAAAGACGCCTTTTCGCATTCTGTCAATTTTTCCATGAGCTCGTCTTCGGTCAGTTCTTTGCCGATGCCGTTTTCAATATAATACTGAGCAACCATGCCGAATGTGAGGCAGGTCTCCATGGGACGATTGACTTCATTTCCTCTTTTCAACTGCTCCACACGGCAGACGCAAGGGGCGACGGCATATGGCCCGTTTCCCGTACCGCGAACAAGATCACGGATCATGTCATATCCCCGGACCATATCTTTATGTTCAATTGATTGATCAACCGGAACAACCCGCAATTGTTTGGTTTTTTTATTTTGCCAGTGCTTTTCAAACAAACGGTCATATACATCATCTGCTTTTTCGGCAATTTCCCGGTCAACCGTATTCACATGCCATTCATAAATACCCATGATAAAATTGGGCTGCATATACAGCGGTGCTTCAGGGGTGTGGACTCTGAATAAAAGCCCTTCTCTGGCCATCTTTTCCAGGCTTTCTCCAACTTTCTTCTCATCTGTTTTTAATCTTTTGGCTATTTTCACCGCCGGTTCCGGAATATTGGTCATTTTCAATGCAATCTTCGCTTGTTCAGGCGTATAAAAACGTTTGAGAATATCGATTTCCGAACCGCTTTCAGTTTCCGGGAATCCTGCCGGCTGCTTGTCCAGATGTTTTCTCAATTTAACATATAATTCTTTGTTCATGATTCCCTCCCTGATTCCAATCAATCTTTGAGTTTTATAAGCCGATTTGCTTCAATTGACTTGTGAAACGGGGGCACCCGTTCATATCATGCCAACGCTTAACCAATAATCAAGATTTGCCCCTATGTCCCCCCCCCCAGCCTGGCATTAACTCGGCATGGGCGGATATGCCCGCCAGCACCCAGGCAAGCACATAGTCTTTTTCAATCACATTGGCCCGAAGGCCAAACTCGTGTGAAAAATCCATTATTTCAGATTTATCAATCAACCGGTTTCTCCTGCTTCCAGTTTTCAGGCACCCACAACCGCCATCGTGTCACCAGCTTTTCATTGGTCAGTTTTGGGTCCAGCTTTGCGTATCCGGCAGTCAACCGGATTCGGCAATTATCGATTATTTTTTCTTCATCCGGCACGATTGTTTCAAGCAAATATCCCAACCGCTTGAATACGGAACCGTTTCCAAAACGATCCGCATATTCAATCATCAGATCCATATTCTTTTTTCCCGAGTTTAAATAATTTATCAACATGTCTTTGGTTGAACGGATGCCGCCGCCAATGGCCGGGTTGCTCAGCATATCGATGATTGTCCGAGTGGGATCAGACAAGGATATTTTGACCCGACCCCGCCAAACCGACTTTAGGCCGAACATGGCGCTCTCAGATACCGTGCGTAACAGAAAACGGGTGTCTCTAATTATGGGACGACGATTTCTTGGATTTTGGAGAGTCATAACCATGACCGTGTTAAATATCTGTTCGGTCAGATCCAGATATTCTGCCGCACTCCAGCCGCCGATATAACATGGGGCAAAAAGACGATCTGCAATCAGCCACGGATCTTCAATCGAGACATCCGTTGTTTTAGACTCAATGGAAACCGGAATATATAGCCCCCGGCGCACACGGGACATCCACCCATTCTTTGCCCACCGGGAAAGCATTTTTGCCGCATCCGTCGATTTAACATCCATGATCCCGGCTGCTTCCTCAACCGATATGGTGCCTTTTGTGGCGCGAATAATCGCCGCTATTCGCTTTCGATCTAGTTTACCGATTCCGGTTAGTGCTTTCATTGTATTTATAAGCTATATTTGAAGTGTATTTATTCATTTAATATGTGAATAAGTACATATTGCCTATACCTGATTGTCTTGTCAAGCTATAATCAACACGATGAAATTCATCTAATAGATGAATTTTGTCATGCGTGCTAAAGTTAAGATCTTGAGTGATGAAAATTGAATACAGGACGCTAAAAATTAAATGACTACACGGCAAAAAGATGTTTTTATGTAAGTTGTTGCCTTGAGGACAGAGGCTTTGTATTGTTTGAGGTCGGCTTTTACGCGCTTGAGGTTTTCAATATAATAACTGGCAGCCATTCCAAACATGAGGCAGGTTTCAAGCGGGCGGCCGGGGGGTGTCCCTTTTTTCTCCTGATCCGCCCTTGTTGCGTTTGTTTTTAATTGCCTTCAATCGATTGAATTGTTATCTTTTTGCCGCACGAAATTCGATTTCAGGGACGTGGGAAAAAATAATTCCCCAAATGGAGAAGGATTTTGGTTCGTATTCAAGGCGCGCAAATCCTGCGTGATGATTTGTACTTAACGTACCATGAAGAAACGAAGGATGTAGCGCAACAAAGAATTTGGACTTTTTACGAAGCCATCATTATTCTGCAAAAATAAATTGAGAGAATGGGCAAGGTCATTGATAATGAACAAGAAATTGACGGTTTCCGTCACTCCGGACAGAACCCTTCTTCCCGAATGGCTTGAATCGCAGGAAAAAATTTCTGAACAAACCGCCGGGATTCAGAAAGATATTTTTAAAACATATTCGCAGGATGCCGGATCATGGCTTTTTTATCTTGGATTTTATGAGCAAAACACTGAACTATCTTCATCGGTTAATTATTATATTCAATTTTCAGGATTGTTCATTCAGAGACTCAGCCGGATTCCGGATCTTGAAACTCAGAGGCATACGGTCCGGATAGAGATAGCCGGAGACGAGCTGGATCATTTTATTGAAAATGCGCCGATGATGGCCGGCGCCGAGTATATTGATGCGGATATGCTGGCAAATCTGTGGAAAGAACTCGGGCAGACATTTTCAACATTGATCCGAAACCACGCAAAAAGTGTGGAATCTTTTTTCAGCGCACTGAGTCCGGCTGTTCACCTGGCCGGTCGGGTTTTTTTCCATCTGGTGGAAAATAAAAACGGTGCGCTTCCGTTTGCGTTTATGGCCACCTATTCCACCGGCATGGGGCGAAACGGGAAACCCAATCATCTGCCGTTGAAAAATGCCATTATTGAATACGAAGGCCATGACGGCAAGTTGCTGGAGCTTCTTTCAACCGTATACAAATCCGCTGAAAAAAGTGAGCTGGTCCGGGATTTAATTGATACCGGCGAACTGTTTCATCCTCTGGCATGGAGCAGCGGCGAAGCCTATGATTTTTTGAAAGAAATTCCTTTTTATGAGGAATCCGGCATATTGTGCCGGATTCCGGACTGGTGGAAACGGCGATCGGCAGGCCCTTCACTGGATATCGCCCTTGGGGACGCAAAACCGTCGTTTGTCGGCCTGGATGCCATTGTGGATTTTAACCCGAGAATTCTTTTCGGGGATACGGAAATTTCGGAAGAAGAAGCCCGGCAAATGCTGGAAACATCCGAAGGCCTTGCCTTTATAAAAAATAAATGGGTGCCGGTGGACCATGAAAAATTAAAACAAGCCCTTGAGGCATATGATAATGCCCGGGAAATGGCGGATGACGGCTTCAGCCTGCGCGATGCCATGCGGCTGCAGCTGAACCCTGAAAAAGCAATTAATAATCTAAATGGCGTCCTTGATATTTCCGTTTCAAACGGTCAGTGGCTGGCGTCCGTGGTGGAAAAACTTAAAAACCCGGGCCTGGCTGATGATATATCCCCCGGCCGGGGGTTTAAGGCCCGGCTGCGTGATTATCAGCAAAAAGGATTAAACTGGCTGTGTTTTCTGGACTCATTGAATTTCGGCGCCTGCCTGGCGGACGATATGGGCCTTGGCAAAACGGTTCAGGTGCTTGCATTCTTGAGTACCCTGAAAAAGAAAAAAAACCTCAACGCCAGCCTGCTGATCATTCCGGCTTCGCTCATTTCAAACTGGATCAGTGAAATTGAACAATTTTTTCCGGATATCTGCTGGTTTGTTGCCCATCCCAGCTATTTGAGTGCAGATAATTCCCCCCAAAGTCTTGCCGGCAAGAGTCCCCATAAATTGAACCAGTTGGATCTCGTAATTACAACCTATGCGCTTGCCCAGAAATATGAATGGCTGACCGCTTATCAATGGAATTATGTGATACTCGATGAAGCCCAGGCCATTAAGAATCCCGCCACAAAACAGACCCGGGCCGTTAAAAAACTCAACGCCCGCCACAGAATCATCATGTCCGGCACGCCGGTTGAAAACAGGATATCCGATTTGTGGTCTCTTTTTGACTTTTTAAACCCCGGCCTTTTGGGAAATAAAGCGGAGTTTACGCAATTTTCAAAACAGCTGAAAAAGAATCCGGAGGGGTATGCCCGATTGCGCAAACTCGTCTCACCCTATGTATTAAGGCGGTTGAAAACAGATAAATCCGTTATTTCGGATCTGCCCGACAAGGTGGAGATGAAAACCTATGCAGGGTTAAGTAAAAAGCAGGTGGTACTTTACCAGAAAGCGGTTGCAGACCTTGAAAAATTTATTGAAAACACCGAAGGCATTCAGCGCAAAGGAATTGTTTTATCGTCATTAATGAAATTCAAACAGCTCTGCAACCATCCGGATCAGTTTGCCGGCAGCGGGCAGTTCCAGGAAAAAGACAGCGGAAAATTTCAACGACTCAGAGAGATTTGCGAAACCATTTATGAAAAACGCGAACGGGTGCTGGTTTTTACCCAGTTTAAGGAGATGTGCGAACCGCTCAGGGATTTTCTGGAAAGCATTTTCAATCGAAGCGGGCTGGTATTTCACGGCAGTGTGGCCGTGGGGAAACGAAAAAAAATTATTGATCAGTTTCAAAGTGACGGTTATTGTCCTTTTATGATTTTATCCTTAAAGGCCGGCGGGGTCGGCCTGAACCTGACGAAAGCCAATCATGTGATTCATTTTGACCGGTGGTGGAACCCGGCGGTGGAAAACCAGGCTACGGACCGTGCGTTTCGGATCGGACAGAAAAAAAATGTGGTGGTGCATAAGTTTGTTACCAAAGGAACGATTGAAGAAAAAATTGATCAGATGCTGGAAGATAAAAAACAATTGTCCGATCAGGTGATTTCCGCGTCCGGCGAGTCGCTGATTACTGAAATGGACAACAAAGACTTAATCAACCTGTTTAAATTATCATTGTAAGAAACTCGGAATAAGGACCCCAGAATAAGGAAAAACACCCATGAGCTTTTACGGTTTTCCCAAGTATGTGTCGGTTGCTGAGAAAAAGGCCAAAGCTGAAAAAAAACTCAAGCAGTTAAGAAAGAAAAATCCCGATATCAACCCGGTCATCATAGAAGGTAAAGCGCTGGCAAAAACATGGTGGGGAAACGCGTGGAATAAAAATCTGGAAAAGTATGCGGATTACAGTAATCGGATCGGCAGGGGCCGGAGTTATGTTCGTCACGGCGCAGTGCTGGATTTGCGGATCTCCCCCGGAAAAGTTCAGGCACTGGTCCAGGGCTCAGGGTCAAAGCCCTATTCCGTTATTGTCGATTTCAAAAAGATGCCCAAAACAAACTGGGTAAGAATTAAACAGGCATGCAAGGGTAAGATGGAGAGCATGCAGCAGCTGATTGCCGGAAAATTTCCCAAAGAACTGGCGGAGATATTTACCGAAAAAGGCAGCGGGCTGTTTCCCGTGCCGGATGAAATCAAGTTTACATGCAGTTGTCCGGACTGGGCGATTATGTGCAAGCATGTTGCCGCCACCCTTTACGGTATCGGGGCACGGCTTGATGAACACCCCCATCTGTTTTTCCTTTTAAGAAAAATCAATATTACCGATCTGGTTTCTGAAACAATCCGGGAAAGCAAAAAAGACCTTCTTTCCAAAGCGAACAAGAAAACATCCCGGGTCATCGAAGATGACAATGCCTTATCGGATATTTTCGGCATTGATTTGGGCGGGCCTGATCTGGGTGGGATTGACCTGGGCGGGCAGGATAATATTCAGGATCTGAAGAAAAAGCCGGTGCCCGGAATAAAAAAAGGGAAACCGGCAAACGCTCCCAAACCGCTGAAGGCAAAATCGCTAAGTCCGGCAAAACCGTCAAAAACCACAAAACCAGCGGCTAAAAATAAAGCAAAAAAAGTCACCGCCGCCGGGGCAATTGAAAGGATCATCAAAAAGCGAAAAAAAGGCATCCCTGTTTCTGAAATAATTGCCAAATCCGGTTTTGATGACCAGAAAGCAAGAGGCATTATTTATCGCTTGAAAAGTCAGGGTAAAATTAAAAATATTTCCTATGGAATTTATCAGTGGATAGGGTCTATCTAATTTATTTTCAATAAGTTAATTTGATCCGACTAACACTCAGCATTTTTAAACAGCAAAGGACAAAAAAAACCGGGTACATCTATTTGAAAGATGCACCAGGCCCGAATTCCTATTTCAAAAACCTGCTACTGCGTAAAAATGCATATCTAACCTCATTCCTGAATTGAGCGTTTTAAATTTCAAAACTTAAAACCCTCAATTCAGGTTATTCATTCATCGTGTACTGCCCTTTCATAGCAAACGCATAAGTTTCCCAGATTTTATTAAACCGTTCCTCATTCGGAATGGGTGCTTTGATCATAGCCATGGAAAGTTCTTTCTGCTTTTCGGAACTGCTCGGTTTGGTATGGATGTTCAGAGCGAAACGGGAGAAATCACGAATCATGAAATCAAACATTTCATCGATGAGATCATCTTCAACCTCAAAAATATCTTTGTTTTCTAAAATCAACTGGCCGTATGCAACCATGGTGAAGCAATCGCCAAGCGCCAGGAGGTAGTCGATGTCCCTGGACTGGTTTTTGTCCGGCGTGGCTTCCGCAAGAAAACGCTTGAATCCGTCGATCTGTTCTTTGAAAAGATTGACATTGGGCAGATCAACCGTGCTGTAGGCGATGTTGTAATCGTGGAACTGAATTTTGCCAAGACCGCTGGTAGGCCCCTGGTTGAACATAAAGGTATCATCCGCCCCATCATCGCGTTTGGGAATTTCCGGGAACTCCGCCGGATTAAAAAAGTAATTCTGCATGAATTTAACAATCAGCGCCATATTCACATGTACGGTGCCTTCCAGTTTGGGAAGCATGCGGATGTCAGTGGCAGCAACTTCAAAGAAAGGCTCTTTTTCAAATCCCTTGGCAGCAATGATATCCCAGAGCATGTTGATCACTTCTTCACCTTGCGAGGTGACTTTCATTTTAACCATTGGATTAAAGAGCAGGTAGCGTCTGTCGTTTGGTGATGCCGACCGCATATAGTCAATGGCGCGTTCGGAAAAAAGTTTCATCGCAGCAAGACGGCAGTATGCATCGGTAAACAAACGGCGAACATGGGGGAAATCCGTCACGAATTTTCCGTAAACATACCGGCCGGCAGCATGGTCCATGGATTCGTAAAAGGCATGTGTACAGATACCGATGGCGCCCCAGCCCAAGTTGAATTTACAGATATTGATGGTGTTGAGCATGTTGTGCCAGGCTTTGTCGCCTTTTTCCAGGATGTCTGCTTCAGTGATGGGGTAATCGTGAAGTGCGTATTCAGAAACGTAATTCTGCTGGTTTACGGTATTTTTAATCAATTCATACTTTTCGTGCTGAGAATCTACAGCAAACCAGACATATTGGCCGGAATCCGCTATTTTGGCAAAGGTGGAAACCAGTGCGGCTTCATTGCCGTTGCCGATATAGTATTTGTCGCCATTGGCTTTGTACGTCCCGTCTTCCTGGGGATACAGCATCATATCCGTTGAGTAGATGTCTGCCCCATGCTCTTTTTCTGAAAGACCGAAGGCAAAAACTTTGCCGTCTTTGAGGAGTTCGGCTGTTTTATGCTTCACCTCTTCATTGCTGCCCAGCCATACCGGACCAAGCCCCAGCATGGAAACCTGGTATGTGTACCAGTAGGTGATCCCATAAAATCCGGTGATCTCGGCAAACGCGGAATTCCGGTAGGTATCCCAGCGGGAATCTTCTGCCCCGTATCCTTTCGGCGTCATGAGTGTTGCAAAAACCTGGTTCTCTTTCATAAATTCAACAAAATCATGGTTCCAGACTTTGTCATGCCAGTCTTTTTTAAGGTTTTTCAGTCCTTTATTTTCCAGAAAATCGATTGTTTTCTGCATCAGGTCACGGGTTTTTTCATCCGTATATTTTCGATTATGAAGCTTGGGATTAAATAAAAGCATGGCATCTCCTTGGCGGTTAATTTTTGGGATCAATTATATTAATTTCGGGGTTTGCTTGATATTAAGAGAGATATATTTATATGCCACACAAACAATCTGCGTGCAATTACAAAATAATGACGGCTGAAACAGTATTCGCCCCCAAAAAAAAATTAATTTGTTTTGTTCTTTTTACAAGGGTTTGCTTTTGACAACGGAAAGTATATCCGGGCAGGCAAAGTGTTTTTCACTTGGCAGGTTTGAAAATTAAATAGTCCTTAGAAACGCTTTTTCGGCATCAGAAAGAAAGGTTTAAGCCACTTTTGGGGCATGTTTCAGCATCTATTTTTTTGTTATCAAATAGTTGACCTGATCCGACCCCATTGCACCGACCCCATTGCACCATTTTTTATGGGCTGCACTAGGGGAGGTTCTGGCAAGTTATATGCCCCGAAAAAATAACGGGCAAATACGCAACACAGCAAAATAGTTGCCCCTGTTGTTTTATTGTGTACAGCCCTCTTTTAGTTGATCCGGCAATCAGACACGATCTGCCTGGCCGCTGTTTGCACAGACAAGGCCCAGGCTTCTTCTGACTGCAGCGCCTGCTCTACCGCTGCCAAGCTGCGGTAGAAGAGATCCCAACCTTTCCGCTCACGTTCATAAGTCTGTTGGAGTTCACTGGGGCTCCCTTGTGTAAAGTCCAGCCCTCCCTGCAGCTGCGGAATGCCGATGCGCATGAACTCAATTGCTTCTTCGGATTTGCCTTCATTAAAGAGTGCAGCCACCTTAAGCGTAAACCGCAATAAGGTGACTGTTATCGGTAGCTTTGAGATAAAGCAGCCCGTAAAAGGATCGGTTATGGCCTTGATCTCACTGACACCTAAAGGCAGCGCAGCAGCATAAGCCGAGAACATTAAAATCCTCAGATAGTCGCCCATTTGTTTGCCGACCTCGGCCGCAGCGATCGCTTCCTGCGCAAAGCCCTCCTTGTCGTGCCGCATAATCAGACCCGAAGCATGAAGATAACCCAGGCGATCCGGTCGGCTAAGGGACGACAGCAAATAGGCCTGATCTTCCGCCCGCCCGATAAAACCCGGCGTAAATGGCTGGAAACGGCGCAAGCTGTCAACTAAAATGCCATTGGTGCCGCCGGTCACATGGATGCGCTGGAGACACGTTTTGTGGCCATCGGGAACACCCCCGGACCGGTAACGCGTCATCATTTCGCCATAGGTTGACAGCGCCTGGGGCAGCTTGCTGAAAAAAACGTGCTCGTCCGGCTTGAGCCCTTCATCCGGAAACATCACATCCGGGGTAAATACACCTTTTTGAATATCTTTCTGGTTGACCAGAGATCCTGCAATCATACCCAGCTCAATGGGTTGTCCTTCGGCATCCCGACCGGTGGCTCCCCAGAGTGGCGTCTGGAAATGCTCAAAAGCAGAAGCGCCTGTTTGTTCGATCAGCTCTGATTGAGGGAATACCTGGTCCAGATCAATTTTGAAAGTTGCCTTTATTTCCGGATCAATCAGGACATTCCAGAAAGCTGCAATGGCTTTAAGAAAGCTGTAGTGACGCCCGTATCGACCATCTACCCCAAAAACGGAAAGCAACTCTTTCGCCTTATCCGCTTTATCATTTTTATCATTGGGACAACAGCGTTCAATGACAGGCAGCAACACCTCTTGAATCAGGGCATCCGTGTCAGTTTCAGTAAAGGCAAAAATGTTTAGCCGATCAAAGTGCGCGCTCGCGGATAGAACCTTCTTAAGATATTTTTTTCCCAGCGTTTGAAGTCGTTTGTGGGTGACTGAAACCGACAGAACACAGTTGACGTTGGTGGTTTTCTCAGGATGCCGCTGACGTTCCATCTCAACCGCCTGATTGAAGTTTTTTAACCCGTAAAGGATTTCATTGCTCTCGGCGCTCACGCCAATGGGAATGGGGTGGTCATACCAGTAGCGTTGAGGTTCTTGTAAATCTTCAGAGAGCTGGGTTTTAAAGTCCTGGTCAAATTCCGAAAGGTCCGCATTCGCCAGTGGCGTCGTCAGCATGACATTGGAAGTAAAGAGAATTTGCTTACCCGGATTGGAAATGGGATCAGGATTTAGCCTGTTAATGGTCACGGTTCGTTTTTCCCTCAGCGAGACAATGCGGGCTTCTTCCTGGCCGCGGATGCCGGGACCTTCAGGAAAAAGAACCGACCAGATTGTTTCTGCGATCGCCATTTCATTGTTACGGTTTTCAGCCAGAGCTGTCTCCACCTGCTGAAATTTTTTCTTCAGTTCCGGGTCTTGCCGGCAGCGCTGCGCCAATTCTGTGGCAATCAGTTGCACACCGTTCAGATAAAATCTGGCCCGGCTTCCCCATTCGGGTGACGTTGCCATTTTGTCAAGAAAGGCCTGGGCCTGAGAAAATTCAGGGTGCCGCTCTCCGGCTAGCAGAATCAAAAAAGCCCCATTCAGGTTTTGACACAGAGCGTCAGCATCTTGATCCCCCCTTTTGTGCCAATGAAGGTCAGAGTGCGCCACGGGAAAAATTGGCACCGCATTGAGCGGTTGGGATTGAATCAAAAACATAATAATTGGATTGAGGGCTGTCATTCTTTTGTCCTTCTTCATGTCGTCCGGTTTCCATTCCCTCACGAATTTAAAAAGTCTTCTTTTCTTTTTGCGCTTGCCGATTTCTTTTTCATAGCTCTATCTATATTGCTCTTTTGGGGCCTGAAAAGTTAATTATCGCCACGTTTTAAGCCCTACACTAATAGGTATGTTCTGTAATATTTGATACTTAGTGCGGTCCGACCCTGCTCGGAAGTTGTATTCGTAAAGGTCTTGACATTTATTTACATTTAACAAAAACAGGATGAAGACTCAAGGGCAGACTTGATCCCGTCTTTTACATCTCTTTATTTAAATATATTGACAGGCTAGAGTGAAATATCAATATTGATACCGGAGTTACATTTTTAATTTTCAATTAGCGGGTAGGAGCATAAGATAAATTATATCTACCTTTTGTGAAACAAAAGGCGATACTGCCTTCTGATTTATAAAAACTGATTCAATAATAAATAATGGAGGTGCTATTATGTCAAGTATCGATTTTTTTAATCTTCCGTGGAAAGACCAGTGGGAGTGGGAGCGGCTTGAGTTACCTACGCTTACCCAGAGATTTGTGGAAAATTCTCAAAAATATGCAGATAAGGATTTTCAGCTTTTTAACCCGGCGCTATACAATGGCGATAGCAATGGAAAAATGACATGGGGAGAGACTTACCCAAGAGTCGAAAACTATGCCTGTGGTTTAATGAGTATTGGATTTGAGAAACAGGATATGGCAGGAATTATGGCTCCAAGTGGTCCCTACTGGACTCATGCAGATCTTGCAATTGCCTGCTCTAACGGCATTAGTGTTGCGATCTATCCCACTTTGTCTATAAAAGAAGTCACTTATATTGTAAATGATTCAGGATGTAAGTTTGTATTTGTCAGAGGTGAGAACCTTATTAAAATGTATCTCTCCGGATTTGATAAAATGCCTGAACTCGAAAAAATTATTGTAATGGATCGTGAATATAAAAGCAGCGATAACAGAATAATAAGCCTGGGTGATCTCGAAAAAATGGGGATTGAATGGAAAAAAGACAGCAAAAACTATGATGCCTTTATTGCCAGAAGAGACGGGGTTACCCTTGATGATATATATACCATCCTGTACACATCAGGTACAACAGGACAGGGGAAAGGGGTGGTTCTTACACATCACAACTGTAGTTCAAGGATGTTTGGTGTGAATGAATTTTTTAACTACTGCGGAATGGGTTTTAAAGAAGAATACACCACTCTCTGTTTTCTGCCACTGGCCCATATCTTTGACAGGGGTTCATGTCAGAGTGCAGCGGTCCTTAATGGATGTACAATCGCTTATGCAGATTCTCCGGGCACACTCCTTGATGATTTACAGAAATACAATCCACACTGGATAAATTGTGTTCCCCGTCTTTATGAAAAAATTTATATTCAACTGCAGGAAAAAATGGGTGAAAGCGGCCTGAAAAGGAAGCTTTTCGACTGGGCCCTGAAGGTTGGTGAAGAAGTTTTCATGCAGAGATATGACCCTGAAACTGACACATATAACATGGGGCATGAGTTTGATATAACCGGGGATCTTTCACTGGGAATGAAGATCAAATTTAAAATTGCGGATAAGCTCTTTGCAAAGGTAAGAGCATTATTTGGCACGAATTTTAAACACTCTTTCTCTGCAAGTGCATCCATATCTCCTGATCTTCTTAAATTCTTTTATATAATAGGAATCAGGATTAGTGAAGGATACGGTTCAACAGAAAGTTTTAATGCCTGTGCAAATATGCCGCTCAAGGCATGCAAACCAGGATCAGTGGGGCTTGAATCAAATGGCAGCAGACTTCGTGTTTCTGAAATCGGAGAACTTGAAATCAAGGGTGCTGGTATTTTCAGGGAATACTGGAACAAACCGGAAGAGACCGCTGAATCCTTCACAAAGGATGGATGGTTTAAAACCGGAGATAAAGTTGAAGTCGATAAGTTCGGTTACTACAAAATAGTTGATCGTATTAAATCAATCATTTGCCTTTCAAACGGTAAAAATGTCGCCCCTGCAAAAATCGAAGGTTACTTTGCCACCAGTCCATATATTGAGCAGATTTTCCCTATCGGGGATGAGCGTGCTGTAATATCAGGTCTCGTCGTTCCGAATTTCACTTATTTCAAAGATAAGTTTGATAAAGAGGGCATAGAGTATGACAAAAGCCAGGTTGTAATTGATAATTCTGCCGGCGTTCCTATTGTTGTGAAAGTTGGTTCTGATTTTATGGAAAAAGGAAACATAAAGGAACTCGTAGCTGAAGAAATCGTCAAGATAAACAAAGAACTCGAGAATTTTGAACAGATGAAACAGTATAGAATTCTTACCGAAAGATTCACTGAAAATAATAGTATGCTTACGCCTACTCAAAAGGTCAAAAAACGGGTGATAATTGATGTATATGCAGATCACATTGAAGATATGTATTCAATAAATAAGATTTAATATTTTCTATGGGTTCACGAAAATATAAATTTATTTTTCGTGAGCCCTAAGATTTTAATTTCTCATGGGCGGGTTTACCGTACACCTTTTTATCGGCCCGGCAGGCCGGACAAAGGTTTTCTTCCAGTTTGATCATATTGTATAAAATACCCTCTCCCCTTTCCCGTCCTTTCGTTCATATCGGGCAGGTATCTTTACAAAAATGCGCCATTGATTTGGTAATTTTGCCGTGTTTCATTTGGATTCCTTATTGTTTATTAATAAAGATTTTTCAAAACTTCCCGGACACGATAATCCGGGTCATCCGCCAGGGAGCTTAACAAAAGCGCGACCCGGCTATCCTTAATCTGGAAAATATCATAAATGGCTGCATCGCGTACAGCTGTCTCAATTTTTTTCTGGAAAAGCCGGCGACGCTTCGGCTTCAATATATCTTCTAAGGGAACAACAAACAATGGATCTGCAATCTGCCCCATTGCACGGCAGGCGGCAATCACAACCTCCTTTTCTCCAGGCGTCTCCATCACCGATATCAGTGTTTCCACTGCCCTGTCGGCTTTGAGTTTTCCCAAAGAATTTATCACCGAAGCAGCCACCTCCGAATCATCACTGTGTGCCAGCCCAATAAGCAACAGAATCACTTCCGGGGTTTTTAATTTTTCAGCCGTGCGAAACGCTGACCGCCGGACAACATCGGCGGTGTCCGACAGGGTATCTGTGAGTTCCGCCATTAAATCGTCACTCACGGAGTCAATCACATCCATCATTCGGGCGCGGTACTCCGGCCGGCTCTCATTCATCAATGATTTTTTAAATAAAAGAACTGCGTCATTACCTTTATTTTTAATTAACTCGGTTCCCAGGCGCCTGGCCCGCAGATTGCTCTCCCTCTTTATTGTTTCGATTAAATGCGGAATATTTTTGAATGCTCAATCCTTATTCATACTCTTCATCGAATTGTTTTGTTCCTTTGCAAGGCTTTTGGGGAGCGCTATTGTGATCACCCAAAACACAAAAATGGACAAACGCAGCAAATGGGCAAATCAGACCGATGACTCACTTCAAAGGGTAGGTAAAAACCTCACCCTCAAAGTTCCGGACCTTTAATTTATTGGGACTTGATTCTAAAACATACTCCGGCAGCAGGGGCACTTTGCCGCCACCGCCGGGCAAATCAATCATGTACTGGGGAACGCCCATGCCGGATAATCGGCCGCGCAAATGACGCATGATTTTCAGCCCTGTTTCAATGGATGTCCGAAAATGTCGGGTCCCCTCGATGGGGTCCGCATGATGCAGATAATAGGGCCTGACCCGAATTTTAAGCAGACGCTGCATCAGATTCATCATCACCTTTGGATCATCATTAACTCCTTTGAGCAGGACCGTTTGAGAGCCTAAAGGGATACCCGCATCCACAAGGGCAGCGCAGGCGGCTGTTGACTGAGGGGTTATTTCATCCGGATGGTTGAACTGGATGTTTATATACAGTGGATGAAATTGTTTTAGCATGCGCGTGAGGGATTTATCAATACGCTTAGGCTGAGCGCACGGTATCCGGGTATGGATACGGATGATTTCGACATGCGGTATTTGTCGGATTTGAGATAAAATTGTCTTCAGTCGTTTATTGCTCAGCATCAGGGGATCTCCGCCGGAAAGAATCACATCCCGAACGGCCGGAGTGGACCGAATATATTCAATGCCCC
>Ga0307991_1000822_pt1 | contig 22458 bp, 18 predicted proteins | sample EllFjometagen131_FD_203146 | JGI IMG/M metagenome (GOLD analysis project Ga0307991, IMG submission 203146) | Marine microbial communities from Ellis Fjord, Antarctic Ocean - #131 | ecosystem: Environmental > Aquatic > Marine > Unclassified | place: Southern Ocean | collected 2014-10-08 | reverse complement strand
CCATTATCCTCTTAATCCGATAAGGCTTCATAGCTATAAGCCCTATAATAGCGATTAAGCCGGGTATCGTCATGGACAAGAGTTGCTTTATGTCGACTCCCGCGATAAAAGCCATGATAATTATCAAACAGGCTAAAGCTATAGCGGTTCCAAGATCAGGTTCCAATAATATAAGAACCATGCAAGCACCCAGTGCCATCATAAGGGGCAATAGGCCATACAAAAAGTCCTTAATCTCTGATTGCTTACGAGCAAGGACATCAGCCGCGTAGAAAACAAGCGCCATCTTCGCTATCTCCGAAGGCTGAAAACTAATCGGACCTAAACTTATCCATCGTCTCGCGCCACCCGCTGCCCGGCCTATCCCCGGTATAAAGACAGCTATAAGCAGGAGTATGGAAAAAAGCAAAAACGGCTTTGTGAAATTCTTGAGTTTGCCATAATCAAAACTCATCAATGCGACCGCGGCTATTAGCCCTACAAGCATAAAAAGTAGGTGCCTTTTTAAAAAGTAGGCACTACTGCCATATAGCTCATAAGCAAAAGCAGAGCTTGAAGAGTATATCATCACAGTACCTATAGCGAGCAAAATCGCTGTAACCAAAAAAAGGTTTATACGTATCTGTCTCATGTTTTCGCCGTGTGCCTGCCCCGTTGCTCCGAAGGAGCTTTACGGGGTTGTGTGCCTGCCCCGTTGCTTTGAAGGAGCTTTGCGGAGTCATGCATATCGCGCAATCTCAATACTGCCTGCTGGAATGCCTTGCCACGATCACTGTAACTTGAGAACATATCAAAACTAGCACACATAGGAGATAGCAAGACCGTATCACCAGATATTGCCCTATCCCCGGAGATAGCAACAGCTTCGTCCATAGAAGACGCCTCTATCATATCCACGATACCATCAAGATCGTCTCGTATCTTCTCTCTGGCCTCTCCGATAAGTACCATGCATCTTACCTTATCTTTGAACGCTTCTTTAATAGCCTTGTAATCACTACCCTTATCTCTTCCACCGGCAATAAGTATAACATTTTCCGAGCACGCGCTTAAGGCGGCTTTGCAAGCGTCAACAGTCGTTGCCTTGGAATCATCTATATACCTTACGCCATCTATGGCAGTAACGTGCTGAAAACGATGATCCAACCCCTTAAAACTAATAAGCGCGCTTCTGATATCTTTCAATGCCGCTCCGGCAAGATATGAACATAGGCTACAAGCAAGTATGTTCGATACGTTATGACTGCCTGGTAACTGTATATCACTTACAGAACATATCCGCATCTCGTCTGCATCGATATTCAAAACAAGGTCATTGCCCTTAAGATAAGCGCCATTTACCATCTCGTTTATACTGTAATAATATACCCTGGAACCAGGGCCAGGCCTAAGCGATCTTACCTTTTTATCATCATAGTTTAAGACACAAAAATCACTGCTATCCTGATTCTTATATATATTTTTTTTAGCTGAGAAATAATCAATAAAATCACGATGCCAATCAAGGTGGTTCTGAGTAATATTCGCTATCAGCGCTATCTTGGGCTTAAACAGGCCTGTCCTCTTAAGTTGAAAAGAGCTTACCTCTAAAACTACGGGCTGGCCTTTGGTTATAGTTAAGGCCTCGCCTGAAAAAGCATTACCGATATTACCGCAAACAACCGGCCTTTTGCCTGAGGCATGGAGCATCAAGCCTATAAGTGTAACAATAGTGCTTTTGCCATTTGTACCTGTAACTGCTATAATAGACCCCTTGCAAAACCAGGATGCCATCTCGATCTCACTGATTACAGGTATGGACCTTTTTTCAGCGATATTGAGAATGTCAGAATCATCCTTAACACCAGGGCTGACCACAAGAAGGTCGCAATCCTCTATAATCGCCTGGGTATAGCTAGCAAGCTCCACACTGATTTGATTCGTTTTAAGTTTTTTGGCGGCCCGCAAAAGCTCCTGGCTAGTATTTGAATCTGTGCAATAGACCTGAGCGCCTTTCTCTTTAAGAAGCAAAGAGGCTGCTATACCGCTAACCCCTAAACCAACTACCGTCACCTTTTTACCTTTTAATATCATGTGTAATATACTTGTTTAGTATTAAGTATTAAGTTGTAAGTTATAAATTTCAAGTTAACATCTATTCCACATTTAATACTTAATGCTTTTCCCTTTTCCCTTGTGCCTTGTACCTAGAATCTACCTAAGCTTCAGGGTCATAAGAGTAAAAAGCGCTAATATAGCTGCTACTATCCAAAAGCGCACAACTATCTTCGACTCGGGCCACCCCTTCATTTCTAAGTGGTGATGAAACGGCGCGCACAAAAATACCCTCCGGCGCTTTATCTTAAAGATTGTAACCTGCAGTATCACAGATATCGCTTCAAACACAAATATCCCACCTACAATAAGCAGCAGTATCTCTTTCTTGATACAACAGGCAACAACGCCTATGCCTCCTCCCAGGGCAAGTGAGCCTACATCACCCATAAATACAGTAGCGGGATATGAATTAAACCAAAGAAAGCCCAAGCCCGCGCCTATTATCGCAGCACAATATATCGATAGCTCCCCGGTTCCGGGGACATAATAAATAAACAAGTAATTTGAAAGCTGGCTGTTACCAACAATATAGCTGATTATAGCATAAGCCAAGGCTACCATTACCATGCATCCTATGGCCAATCCATCGAGTCCGTCCGTCAGATTGACCGCGTTCGATGTACCTACTATCACAAACATAACAAAGAAGATATAGAGTATTCCAACATTAAAAGCTATATTTTTGAAAAATGGAAAGTATATGCTGCTTCCCACATTCGTGTCCAGGAATAGCACAATCCCTATTATGAGCCCTAGTATAATCTGTCCTGTGAACTTGGTCTTCTTGCTAAGCCCGTTGCCTTTCTTCGCGGTAAGTTTTCTATAGTCATCTATAAAACCAACAGTACCAAGCCATAATGTCGCGAATATTGTCAATAGTATATAACGGTTATCTAATCGCGCCCACAATATTGTAGTGATCAGTATTGATATCAGCATAATCACGCCGCCCATTGTCGGGGTACCCTCCTTATCCTTATGCATAGGATATATGCCCGGGACCTCTTCCCTGGAACGTATACGCTCGCCGATATTAAGGTTTTTCAGCAGCCTTATAAGATATGGCCCAAAAATAATACTCAACAAAAACGCGGTAATAATAGCGCCAACCGCCCTGAATGTTATATAGCGGAATACATTAAATCCAAAGAATATATCCTTTAATGAATAAAACAAATGATAAAGCAAATCTGTGGCTCCTTGCTCCCTTGTTTAGTTATAAAGCTTTCAAAAAATTATACCTACCAAATATCATAGGCAGACAGCTGCTGATAGCCTTTCGACTATCTCCTCCATCCTCATACCCCTTGAACCCTTTATCAGTACGGTATCACCACTAGCAAGGATATGCCTTAAGTAAGGCGAAACATCTTTCTTATTGGTAAACAACTTTATGCGGCCCTTATCCATACCATTATCCACGGCACCTTTGGCGATAAAGAGTGCCTTATTACCAAATGCAATAAGGAAATCAGCTGCCTTTGTCCGGGCAAGGAAACTCCCGCAGTCATAGTGAAATCTTTGCGCGTTTTCGCCAAGCTCCAGCATGTCACCGCAACATACGATCTTCTTCCCCTTGCCTTGATATTCTTTCAGCACGTTAATCGCGCATTCAAATGAGATGGGATTAGCATTATAAGCATCGTTTATTATAGTAAAATCACCGCAATCAAGAACCTCCATTCTCATGGAAGCACCCTTAAAGCCAGTGAAGGCATGCTCCATCTTTCCAATATCCATGAAAAGTGAAGCTGCCGCAAGCGCGGCTAACGCATTATAAACATTATGCGTTCCCAACAAAGGCAACCTGATGGCTTTTCCCTTAACAAGAAACTCCATACCTTGAGCGGTTTGTGTTATCTCTTCTGCCTTAAAGTCCGCACTCTTATTTTTGATACCGAAGTCTATAATCTTTATATCGTTATAGCTCTCCCTGGATAACATCTCATCGTCACAGTTACGTATCCAGACGCCTCCTTTATCAAGAGACTTTACTATAGCAATCTTCTCCCTTAACACACCTTCTCTGCTGTTTAAACCCTTAAGATGCGCGGGACCTATATTGGTAGTAATGGCAACAGTAGGCACAAGGACCGCGCTATTATACTCAATCTCACCAGCAACACTTGTTCCAACCTCTATTACAGCTATCTGCTCATCTCTTAACCTTAAGAGAGTATTCGCTACACCAACCTTGTTATTAAGGTTACCTTGAGTTTTTAGAACAGTCAGTTTCTTACCCAGCAGATAGGCAAGCATATCCTTTGTTGTTGTCTTGCCATTTGAGCCTACGATACCTATGACAGGAATATGGAACTTTCTTCTGTGCGCCTTCGCGAGCTCGCTTAAGGCCTTCAATGTATCATCTACCCTGATGACGGGTATCCGCGCTGAAATATCAACATCCTTTTTTGTTATAACCACGCGGGCCCCTCTCTTTACAGCTTCATCAATAAATCCCGCGCCATCGAAATGCTCGCCCTTTAGTGCCAAAAAAAGCTCATTCTTCTGTACGCAACGCGAATCAGTAGATATCGAGTCTATCTGCGCGTTAGTGTCACAATATCTATCTTTAGCAGAGGTAATCCTAATTATATCTTTTATCGTAAACACTTACACCCTCTCTGCAATCTTGTTTTGCTCTAGTATTTCTTCGACCACCTTTTTATCATCAAACAAAATAGTGGTATCCTTGAATACCTGATACCCCTCATGCCCTTTTCCAGCTATCAATATAGTATCATTGCGCTTAGCCATGTTAACCGCGCATTCAATGGCATCCTTACGATCAGCGCGAACCTTGTAATTTTTATACTCCTGAGGCAGGCCCTGTAACACATCGTCTATTATCTTTTTGGGATCTTCACCCCGAGGATTATCACTTGTTATAACCACATAATCCGCTAATTCCGCCGCTACCTTAGCCATCTCGGGACGCTTCTTCTTGTCTCTATCGCCACCACAACCAAAGACTACTATAATATCCCCTGCGGTAATATTCTTAAGGGTGCTCAACACATTTAAAAGCGCGTCACCGGTGTGCGCGTAATCAATAAAGACGGAGAATTCGTTCTCATCACCCCCTACCCGCTGAAGCCTGCCTGGGGCACCTTTAAAACCTCTTATGGCCTCTTGTATATTATAAGACTCTAAACCTGCCGAGTACGCAAAGGCTATAGCGGCTAGGATATTATATATATTGTAAAGGCCGATAAGTCCTGTCTCTATATTCAGTACCTCTTTAGGCGTCTCCACCTTAAAAGCGCTACCCTTAGAAGATATATCTATGTCAAACGCTCTTATGTCCGGTTTATTATTAATACCATATGTCAGGACACGGCTCTTTTGCTCCTGGATAAGCAGCCTGCCATAGGTGTCATCGCAATTTATTATCGCTACAGCACCCTCTTTTAGCGTAGTAAAGAGTTTACGTTTAGCGCTAAAATACTCTTCCATGGTTTTATGATAATCAAGATGTTCACTTGTCAGATTTGTAAAAATAGCCTTTTTAAACTCTATAGCGTCAACACGGCTTTGATCAAGCGCATGGCTTGAAACTTCAATAGCACAGTTTGCAATACCTGACCTCTCCATTTCGCGCAGAAACATCTGCAAGCTGATAGATGAAGGTGTTGTGTTTACCGCGGGTATAAGCCTGTCACCTATCCGGTAATTAATCGTACCTATCATGCCGCAATGACGTCCTGAACATTCCATAATAGCGGCAATCAGATAGAGTATAGTGGTCTTTCCGTTTGTTCCCGTGATACCTGTGGCCTCAACACGTAATGATGGATGCGAATAAAAATTGGCGGCTATCAAGGCACATGCCTTTCTTATGTCCTCGACAATTACTCTTGTCACATTCTTATATGTTATAAAATCTTCTTCCGCAACAACAGCTACCGCGCCGCGCTCTATCGCCTCATCTATAAAATCATAGCCACTATGATTACTACCTACTATAGCGAAGAAGAGCCCCGAATCCTTTAACTGCTTAGAATTATAAGCTATATTCTCTATATCAAGATGTCTATCTCCCTTTATTGCGGCAGGCCTTATTCCTCTGAGCAATTGATTAAGCTTCATATACCGCCGCCTCCTGTTCAACATCAAGATATCTCAATGTAGCGTCACAAATCTCTTTAAACACAGGCCCTGATACCGTACCACCAAAATAACCTTTGCGCGGGGTATCCACCATAACACATACCGCGACAACAGGCCGCTCCATTGGTGCGAAACCTACAAAAGAGGCTATATAATCCCTATGCGAATACCTGCCTGAAGGCCCGACTTTCTGTGCTGTACCTGTCTTGCCCCCGGCGGCAAATCTATCAAGCCTAGCACGCGTGCCTGTGCCTTGCTCTATTACGCCCTTCATTATCTCTCTTATCTGCCTCGATGTCTGCTCCGAGGTAACACGCCGAACTATTACAGGTTCATATTTTTTTATAATCTCACCCTTAGAATCTATAATACTGTCAACAATGCGCGGCTTCATGAGCTGGCCACCATTAGCAATAGCTGATAAACTTGCTATAAGCTGTATAGGAGTGACACCTACCTCCTGGCCTATTGGTATCGCTGTGATTGAATATTTACTCCATTGATTAAGGGGCCGCACTATGCCTTTAATCTCTCCTGGTAAACCTATTCCAGTGGTGACGCCAAATCCATAAGCCTTTATATATTCGTAGAGATCCTTTTCTCCAAGGCGCATGGCTGCCTTGACTGTACCTATGTTGGATGATTTTTCAATAACTTCTTTGAATGTCATATCCCCATGGCCACGGTGATCATGAAGTGTATGCCCCGCTACATACCAAGCGCCATTTTCACAAAAGAAACTATCCTCGATAGATACCTTATCTGTATCAAGGCAGGCGGAAGCTGTAATAATCTTAAATATAGACCCGGGTTCATAGTAATCAGATAACGCGCGGTTTCTTTTAGCGTCATCTGTGGCACAATTAAAATGATTAAGGTCAAATGATGGCAATACAGCCAGCGCAAGGATATCCCCTGTGTATGGATCCATTACCAGGGCAACACCTGCTTTTGCCTTATGCTTGTCATAAGCCCTTCTCAGGGCCTTTTCAGCTATATGCTGTATAACCTCATCTAAGGTAAGAACTATATTATAACCATTTACCGGTGGGATATAAGCGCCTTCAAAGGCATGTATCTCTCTTCCTTTCGCATCTCTTCCTATGGTCTTATAGCCAGCCTTACCATGCATATACCTGTCATAATAAGATTCGATGCCTTCTAACCCTGTATTGTCAATACCCGCAAAGCCGATAACCTGTGATGCTAGGCCCGCGGCAGGATAAAAACGCTTTGTCTCATCAATTAAATGAATGCCTGCAAGATTTAGGGCCTTTACCTTTGCCGCTTTTTCAGGCGAAATCTTTCTGGCAAGCCATACAAAGAGCTTATCACGGCTTAGCCTTTCATAGAGGAATGACTCGTCCTTGAAAAGAATAGGCGCGAGCAATCTTGCGGCCTCTTTTTTCTTCTTAACATCTCTAGCAACAGCATAGACAGAATCTACTTTAAGATTAAGGGCCAATTTACGCATGTTTCTGTCTAATATAGAGCCGCGTGTCGGTTCAAGTTCAATGCGGACAGAATGCTGCGCCTGGGCAAGATCGACTGCTTTTTTATGGAATGCAAGATGAATATAGGCTATGCGAAATGTAATAAGAGTAAGTAACAATATAAAAATAAGTGTTACCAGGCCTATTCGAAATTTATATCGTCTTATATACAATGTAGGGGCTCTTTTTAAAAATGGAGGAGTAAAATAGTCACTTCGAGCGGCTATTTTATGGTTGTATAGAAATTTATAATTTTCTATACTATGCGTTACTTCAATTCTTCAGCTACAGCTTCAGTACCAAGTGAAAACATGCTTAACATCATCCTGCCGGCACGCGCAATTGGAGATGGCACGACAACCATTGTATCAAGAGCAACAGGCTCCTTTACCCTAACATTGTAACAATCAAGCGGCATATAAACCTGTACCTCTTGCTTGGCTTTTATAGCCTTTTCAAGCCTGGCAGGGGATTCTAACCTTGATATATTATATCGTAAAGTACGATTTTGGTCAATCAATAAAGCGAGGCTTTTCCTGGAAGTATTTATAGAGTAGCTGTATTCCAACAGCCTTGCATGCTGGTATACATACATGCCTGATAATAATGTTACCGCCATAATAGCTGTTAAAGCTTTTTTCATCTTACAACCTCTCAGCTGCTCTAAGCCTTGAACTGCGCGAACGCGGATTATCGAGTATCTCTGTCTCCATCGGCCTTACTGGTTTTTTTGTTAAAATCTTTAAAATCTTTTCTTTGGCCATGCCCCTAAATGTATGCTTGACTATCCTGTCCTCAAGCGAATGAAACGATATTACCACTATCCTTCCCCCGCGCTTCAAGAACCTAGGCGCCTTAATAAGCGCTTCCTTCAACGCATTCAATTCATCATTAATAAATATCCTAAACCCCTGGAAGGTTCTTGTCGCAGGATCAATCCTTGATCCGGGCCGATATTTCACGGCGTCTCTGACTATAGCTGCGAACCTTAAGGTATCTTTTACAGGAGCTATCCTGTTCTCCGTTACTATCGCCTTGGCTATTCTGCGCCAGTATCTCTCTTCCCCAAAATCTCTTATAATAACTCCTATCTCAGTTTCACCCATCTTTCTTAAGGCCTGCCAAAGAGGCAGCCCTCTTTCTTTATCCAGCCGCATATCTAGGGGGCCATCTCTTAAGAAACTGAAACCTCTCGACGCTTCGTCCAGTTGAAACGAAGATGTACCTAAGTCAAAGAGCATCGCGTCTACATCTCTTATATCTAAATCAGCCAATACCTTGTCAAGGTTTCTATAATTTTCATTTATCAGATTGAAAGCGCCTTCAAAGCGTTTCAGGTTCTTTGCTGCTGTTTCAAGCGTTAATTTGTCCGCGTCTATTCCGATAAGCCTTCCACCGGGTGCAATAGCTTCTAATATTTTTCCCGCATGTCCCGCGCCGCCAATAGTGCAATCCAATATAACATGTTTTTTTTTACAACCTAAATACTCAAGAGTCTCATCAAGTAATACGCTTTTGTGCACTTAGAATCCCTCCTTGAGTAATCCCTACTTATTATTGCTAAAACCTCTCTCAAGGCGCGGGTTGATACCTACCAGTCGGGAATTACCATTAAGGGCACGCAGCTTCTTAAGCCGTTCTATTAGAACGTAACTCTCCTCAAGAAGCTTCTTCTTTCTGGCTATCGCATCAGTAGTAAATAGCATAGCTCATATCCTCCCCTTATTCATTGATAAGGTTTTCCGCGATCTCTTCGTATGATTCCTTTGAGGTATTATAAAACTCTTTCCATGACTCTTTTGCCCATATCTCTATCCTGTTTGAAACACCGATAAAGACTACTTCCTTTTTTATGTCAGCGTAATCTTTAAGATAGGACTGCAAAAGGATCCTGCCTTGTTTATCAGCAAGCACATCCTGCGCGCCTGAAAAGAATAAGCGATTAAACTTTCTATGTTCTGATTTGGTAAAGGATATAGAACGGAATTTAGATTCCTGGATCTTCCACTCTTCTTCAGTAAAAACAAAGAGGCACTTATCAAGGCCGCGGGTAATATAAAGTTTCTCCGCATAAGCCTCTTTTAGAGCTTCACGAAATTTTGAAGGAATAATCAGCCGCCCCTTGCGGTCTAAGCTATGTGCAAACTCTCCGTAAAACATTCTTTAGCCTCTCTCCCCACCGAGAAGGGCCTTAATTGCGTATAAGCAACAAACAATCTCTGCTTGATTCTTTATTGCCCACCGAAAAGGGCCTTAATCGTGTCAAAGCAACAGATTGTCTCTGCCTGATTCCTTATCGCCCACCGAGAAGGAATCTATCTACCTACCAAGAAGGTCTTATTTCACTCCACTTTACTCTACTCTCAACCACTTCGTTACAAATATACATCATAATCCCAATATTGTCAAGGGATTATTTTTAATTTTTAACATGGGTTTAAAAAGTTTTTGATAGAGGGTTAAAATACACTAAATAGAGGGGTTACAACGGGTTTGGACTACTACATATGGGGTAATATCAAAAATAAAAAACTAAACTGTTTCCTAAATAAGATTGACCCTGTGAAGCAAAAGGGGGCAGTGGGTTGCGTTACACCCACTGCCCCCTTTGTGGTTTGAAAACAGGGTCTACACTCTTACTTAGCCCAGATACCTTTGCCTTCTTTCCTGGCCTTGCGTTGAAGCATTAGAAATTCATCCGCGTATTTTTCATTAGGCGGGATAATAAGTATCTTTGCGTAACCTTCTTCGATCATCCTTTTATTCACACAAATATCACCAACATATACATAAGCGAGGAGCCTTTCATACTTGTCTCTTCTTCGCGCATCAAACTCAAGGCGTACTATCTTTCCAGAGACTAGTTTCTTATTAAAGGCCTTCGCGGCCTTGGCAAGATATTCCGCGGGAGGGTGTTTATAATTCATCTCAGGGGTATCTATCCCAAGGTACCTAACATTCTCCCCATTTGCCAGCCGTACTGTATCACCATCATAAATATAAGCAACCCTGAACGAATCCTCTTCTCGTGCGCACTGTAAACAACCGGATAAAAAAACAGCCACATTGACTATCAGAAAAAATATAATAATCTTAATGGCAAAACTCTTTGAACACAGCTTAAACATTCTTTTAGTCATGTAATCTGCTAATCTCAGTATGGCACTATATAACTCTCTTCATCGACAGTATTCATATAATCTTCGAAAGTTATCTGGCCTGTTATCTCCTTGCTTACCTGTGCCTTCCTGGCAGAAAGGTAAGGGTGAGTAAACCAATAACGCTTTGGTCCTGTCTTTCCTTCCATTTGCCACTGCAGAAGTTTATCAAGCGCGCTAAGCATACCTTCAGGGTTATAGTTAGCCTTCTTAAGATATTTTACTGCTAAGGCATCTGCCTCAAACTCATCTTCCCTGCTGTTCGCGAGCATAAGCTGCCCAAAGGCCTCACCTGCCTTACCACGCGTATAAGAATCCCTGGCTCCTTGCATAACAAGTATCTGCATAATCTGATAACCGAGGCTGTTCTGGAGCCGTTTTATGCTATGCCTCGCGCAGACGTGGCCTACCTCATGCGCTAAGATAGCGGCGATCTCATCATCATCCAGCTTCTCGAGCAGAGCCTTAAATATATATATATATCCGCCGGGAAGAGCAAAGGCATTCTCAACATCGTCCTTATCAATAACCTTAAATGTAAATATGAGCTCTTTCCTGTCGGATACATCCGCTATCCTTTTTCCAAACTCCGCTACCTTCTCCTGGTTCAGGTAATTCTCGTCCAGATCAAATTTTTCCTCAACCTGCTCAGCTATAGAACGGCCCATATTCATTTCTTTCTCTTTTGATATAAAGAGGTTTTCTTCCCGGCCTGTAGCAAGATTGTATTCGGGGTAAGCATAATTTGCAGTAAAGATAATAGATAAGGCCGACAAGCTAATCACTAACTTGGAGATATTCATTTGCAGCCTATAATCTCTTTTGCAGCAATAGGTTTTCAAGTTCCTTTGGGTCATTTGAACGCTGCAGTGCTATTTCCTCAGAAATTATATTCTCGCAAACAAGATTGGCTAAGGAGCCATTTAGCGTAATCATACTGTCCGCGGAGCCTGTCTGTATAGCTGTATATATCTGATGTACATTATTTTCCCTGATAAGGTGCCTTATAGCGTGGTTTACACTCATAATCTCTGGAGCTAAAACAAGTGAATCTTTATTCTTCATCGGTATAAGCTCCTGCACTACCACGCCTAAAAGTACAGCACTTAACTGTATCCTGACCTGTTGCTGCTGTTGTGCGGGAAAGACATCTATTATGCGATTTATAGAGTGTGCCGCGCTGTGAGTATGCAGGGTAGCCAGCAAAAGGTGACCTGTCTCCGCTAGCGTCAAGGCCGCCTTTATAGTATCGAGGTCTCTCATCTCCCCTATCATGATAACATCAGGAGTCTCTCTTAAGACGTGCCGTAACGCTTCATGAAATGATACTGTATCGCTTCCCACCTCACGCTGGTCAACAATGGATTTTTTGTGCGCATGCACAAATTCTATAGGGTCTTCTATGGTAATAATATGACACTGGCGGCGCTCATTAATATATTCTATCATACTTGACAAGGTAGTGGATTTTCCACTACCTGTAGGACCTGTTACGAGTATAAGCCCGTTTGGCTTGTTTGCGAAGTCATTAACAATAGGCGGAATACCTAGATCCTTCAGCGTAGGAATATCAAACGGAATAAGTCTTATAGCAACACCCACTGAGCCCCGTTGGTAATAAGCATTAAGCCTGAAACGGCTTATCCCTTCCACACCAAAAGAGGCATCAAGCTCCTTCTCCTTATTAAACCTCTTGATCTGCTCTTCTGTTAAAACAGGATATATTAGTTTCTCTATCTCCTCACTCTTTAAGGGGGTCTGGTATTTTATTGATTTTATCTGGCCGCTTAAGCGCAGCATAGGTGGGGCACCTGCGGTAAATATCAGGTCTGAGGCCTTCATGCCATTCATTAATTCAAGCAATTGACGTAATTGAACCATTTGTATATCCTCTTATATTAATAACATTAAAAGCAAGCGCTTGTAAGCCGAGTTCTGTTAATGACGAAACAAGTTACCCAGCTCTTATAAAGAGCAAGCAACGTAACTTGTATACCGGAATTAATACTTAAGGACGCGATAGAAAAGAGCGTCCGAAATATCCACTCCTTCGTCACCAGATGGCCATCTATCTAGCCCTGCCATTACTGGCAGGGTCGTTTTCCTGTTTTAAAGGAAAGTAGCGACCTAACCCGCTCCGCTAACTGAGGAACGGACCATTCCTATGGCGGAGCCTATTTGGTCTTGCACCACGTAGAGATTACCGCGTTTCACATCACGATTAAATGCATCTATAATATAAGAGAGATTGAGCCGCTAGGCCCAAATACCCTCATGGTAGAAACATTTATCGATCCTCGTCTCTGTGGCTCTCATCCTCCCTGTTTTAATTTCGGGAAAATGGCCTCTGGCAATATAAAACATCACGAGAAGCTATCCTCATGAATCATCTCAAATTCATGGACGGGCGTTACCCGCTACGTTGTCCTGTGGAGCTCGGACTTTCCTCCCCTGTAGTTTTAACGCGCAAAACTGAGCACAAGGGCGGCCATCAAGCGCCTGCTTCAAAGAGCTAATTAATTCTGTCTGCTTTTCAATATAAAAGATTTTCCAATTCTTTTTTTACCTGCATCATCAATAGCCTTGTTAGCGAGTTTATCAGCAGCCCTGTTCTCTTCCCTGGGGATGCTATTTACACTTACCTGTTCAAAACTATTTAATAGCTGCGTAACCTTAGAATAAAGTTTTTTAAGAGCGGGATTTTTTACCTTATACTCGCCCCCTAACTGCTTAGCAACAAGTTCACTATCCGTATTTATTATAAGCTCTTTTGCTCCCAAGCCGCACGCGGCTTCCATACCGAATATAAGGGCTCTATATTCTGCTACATTATTGGTTGCGTGTCCGATAAACCTGTCTATATTCTTTAAAACAATTCCCTGTGCATCCATAACCACTATACCTATACCGGCAGGGCCGGGATTACCCCGGGCGGCGCCGTCAATATATATACTCAGAATATTATAATCAGGCTTTTTCATCTTGAATATAGAGTATGCGTTGGCAATTTTCGCACAATATTATCTTCTCTTTCATGCAAACCTCATTTACAACTTGGGGTGGAAGCTGCATATAGCAACCGCTGCAATTACCATTAACAACTTCTGCCAGTGCTTGACCGTCTCGGCCCGCGAGTATTCTTTCATATTCACTCAATATCTTTTTGTCTACAAGCGGGGTAAGGGCCTCTCTCTTTTTCTTAAGCGCAACAATTGACACGTCTATATCTTTTACCTGCTGCTCTACCTCTTTTATCTGAGTATCTATACTTTTTGATTCCTCAGCGAATTTCTGCTTCTCCTGGTCAAGGCGCTCTTTTGCCTCATCTATCTTATCAATAAAATTAATTATCTCTTCCTCTAAAAGTGAGTTATCCGCTTTATGGCTCTCTATCTCACCAACCATAGTAGTATATTCCTTGTTGGTCTTTATCTGATTAAGCTGGCCCTGCAGCTTTTTTACTTCCTCCTCTTTGGTGCCAAGCATCATCTCTTTCTCTTTATGCTTGAGCTGAATATCCTTAAGGTTCTCCTCCGCGGCCTTAATACCTGACTGCTTCTGGATAAGGGACTCCTTAAGGTCATTTATCTCGTTGGGCTTGAGTTCTTTTTCAGATATAAATTTATATATCTGCGCGTCAATAGTCTGCAAGCCTATCAAAAAACCTATCTGTTCCGCTACAGTCATCTTTTCATCCATAATGTAAAAATTATACCATAAGAATATAAAAATACAAGTAAAATAGGTATTTTCTGTACTACTATTATATATAATCTCTTATGCCTTTGCCTTCGCATCGCAGGTATTTTTGCCATCCATTTATTTCCAGGGCAAAAAAATCCAATGCGCTGCTAAAGGCAAAGGCATAAGAGATATTTTTATCTGTTTTGGGTGATTAAGGCAAGAACGGTTCTTGATGGCATTATAATTAGTAGCTGTCCCTAATAAACGTCTCTGCTCAGGTTCAGGGCAATGGTGAGCAAAGAAAAACCTCTCTAAAGTCTATAATAGAGAGGTTTTTCTGCGTCGAATCATGGTAGCGGCGAGTGGACTTGAACCACTGACAACACGGGTATGAGCCGTGTGCTCTAACCAACTGAGCTACGCCGCCACAAAACTATACATTCACGCTTGCCCCGTACCTGAATGGAATGAATAGTATGGGGCGCCGCCACAAATTTACACATTCACACTTGATTTTGATATGAAATTATAACAGAAAAGCCCAACCTGTGTCAAGAACGGTTCTTGATAAGCACTGACATGCGTAGTCGCACTGAATAATCGTTCTTAAGATTTCTCAACGCTTCGGGGTGATTACAGCAGGACCTCTTTGTTGCGAATGGCATGGTTTTTTCGCGGTATTTAGTCTATATTAATGAGCAACAAAATGGAATGAGTAAACCGCGCTGGGGTTTGCGAATGCTCCTGCGAAAATTACCCCGAAGTGTTGAGAGGTTTAATCTTCAGCAGAAATTTTTACTCTAGACAAGCTATTTATACCTTTTTACCCTCTGCGCAGGCGCCATTTCTACGGCACATTATCATGCTTGAATGATGCGTAAGTTTAATAGCAATATCATCTACTATCGAATAGACACAAGGTATTACAACAAGGGTTAAGAGCGTCGCGAATATTATACCCCAGCATATAGAGAGCGCCATAGGTACCAAAAAAGGATCCTTGCCTCCTATGCCATACGCGACCGTAGATAAGCCGCCTGCTGTTGTAACAGTGGTTAATATAACAGGCCTTAGCCTGACTTGCCCTGCCCTGATAATAGAATCATACCTGTTCATACCTTCTCTTCTTAATTTATTTATAAAACTTACCAGTACTATCGAATCATTTACAACAATACCATTAAGCCCGACTATGCCTAATATAGCTAAGAATGACATAGGCACACCATGGGCTATAAAGGCTATAACAACACCTATTATACCAAACGGTATCGCGAGCATAACAATAAAGGGCTGAACCAGCGACCTGAAAAAAGAAGCCAATATTAAGTATATAACCAAGAAAGCATAAAAGAACGCCTCAAGAAGGCTCGCGAGTGACTTCATCGATTCTTCCTGCTCTCCGCCATACTTGATGGAATAACCAAAATACTTATCTTTTAAACCGGCGAATTTCTTCTGTAACATCTTATTTATCTTTACCGATGTTATCTTATCTGTATCAAGATTAGAGGATGCGGTCACTACACGTTTCCCATCCAGGTGGTGTATGGTTGTAGTTCCGGGCACTTTATCTATGCTAGCCACCTTTGTAAGTGGAATAAGATTTCCGTATTTATTTTGTATGAATATGTTATCAAAGACATCGTCCTTGTTTGAGACCTCTTTTGAGAACATAATAGTAACATCTGTCTCTTCTTCCGCCTTTACCGGTTTTATCTGTGTAGCGATAATACCCTCAAAAACTCCCCGTACTGTCTTTGCTATCTGGGCGATAGAGAGCCCCGCGGTCTGCGCTTTATCATGGTCAACCTTGATGCGTATCTCCTCCTTACCCGGCTTATGATCCCATGTTACATCGGTTGTTCCGTCAATCGTCTTAAGATAATCTATATACTCAAAGGCTATCTCATCAAGTGTATCAAAATCTTCACCTCTCGCCTTGACCTCAACAGGCTTGCCTACAGGGGGACCCGCCTCAGGCTTATCGATCCTAAACTCAGTAAATCCCTTAATGCCTTTTGTCTTTTTCCGCAATTCAGCTATAATCTGGTCCGCGCTTCTTTTTCTATCCTGTTCAGGCTTAAGATAAATAGCTATCTGGACAAGATGGCTTGCCTTACCACCGAACGGATCATGACGATCCTCTTGAATATTTCCTACAGAGGTGACAAACGCGTCCATCTCTTCAGCGGGAATCTGTGCAACTATCTCCTCAACAGGCACTATAAGTTCATTTGTCTTATTTAATGGCGTACCTATAGGCGCCTCTGCCCTTATGAAAAAATAATTTATGCCAGCGCTTGGAAATAAGACAAATTGTAATGGCCCCTTACCGGAAAAAGAAAGTATTATAATAGCAATGGACACTATTGCCGCTATAAGGGTACCTGTAAATACATACCATTTTTTCTTAACCGCGGTCTCAACTATTTTTGTATAAACAGATACAAGCCTTTTAAACCAAGGCATCTCCTTTTTTAAGCCCCGGGGTTTACCATCAGCACCTATTTTTACCTTAACAAAATCCGCTAAATGGCTTGGCAATATAATAAGAGCCTCGCCCAATGACGCTATCAACGCTATGATAAGAACCATTGGAATATTTCTTATAAACTTGCCGATTAGGCCTGTCATAAAAAGCAGCGGTGAGAACGCGGCAATAGTAGTAAATACAGCGGCTACTACCGCGCCCATTACATCCTCCGTACCTTTTATAGCGGCGTCTCTAGGGGAAAAACCTTCTTCCATATAACGATAGGCATTCTCCGCGACTATAATGCCGTCGTCAACAAGCATTCCCAATACTATTATCAATCCGAACATACTCATAAGATTGATAGTGACACCCATAGTGCTCATTATAATAAATGTGGCGAGAAAGGCTATGGGTATACCAATAATAGTCACTATAGCGACACGATATTGCAGGAAAATCATCATTATAGCTATAACTATCAGAAAGCTTACCCATCCATTATTGCCTAAAACATTGAGTCGCCTGCGGGCAAAATAAGAATAATCATTTACATAAGATATTTTCAAAGGATCGGGGCAGTTTTTTATAAACTCACCGCATTTTATTTTAATCTTATCTACTATGTTTAACGCGTCTCCGGAGGCCTTCTTTGTGATTAAAAGATTGATAGAACGGTTTCCGAATGTTTTATATATAATATCTTCTTTTTTGAAAGAATCTTTTACAACCGCTATATCTTTTATCCTTAACCAATTGCCGGCGTCATTGGCCCTGACTATTATATCCTCGACCTCTTTAACAGTAGTAAACTCACCTGTGGTTCTCACGCTATATTCCGTAACGTCTGTATTAAATTCCCCTGCCGGTATGCTAACATTACGCGTGGCAAGGGCCTCTTCTATCTCATTAAATGAGACATAAAACTCTTTAAGCTTGGCAGGGTCAAGGTGAATCTGTACCTCACGGTCCCTGTACCCTGATTTAGTAGCCTTAGCAACTCCTGATATATCCTCAAGCATATCCTCTAACGCATCCGCGTAATAACGAAGTTTCGACTCACTCATATCGCCGGAGAGTGAGACCTCAATTATAGCGTACTGCTTACTATCTATCTCTATCGTAATAGGATCCTCATATATATCCTTAGGCAGGTCTTTTACCCTGTCCACAGCGTCTTTTATATCATTTACCACTTTTTTCTTATCACTCTCATCAGGATCTATCTCTACTGTAATATAAGACGCACCCGAGGCTGAGGAAGAGTTTATCTCGTCAATACCGTCAAGCTCCTTAAGCTCTTTCTCTATAGGAACTGTAATGAGTTTTTCTATATCAATAGGTGTAGCGCCCGGATAAGCAGTGCTTATAGAGACTATATCAAAACTTACGTTGGGAAAAACCTCTCTGTTCATGCCAAACATTACAAGTAGACCTATTATAATAAGCATAGCAGAAACCAAATTGATAAATAGGGATTGATTTACGCTAAATTTTGGAAGACTCATAAGCCGGCCTCATCTGTCTTTAATAGATTATTCATCACTACATTTAAATTAATTACAGCTTCTTTATAGCTATACAAGGATTTCAAATATACAAGCTCCGCTACAAAATAATCATTCTGGTAACGCAGGAGCCTGTCTGTATCCGTACGGCCTTTATTGAACCTGTCCTCTTCACCTATATATTTCTTGTGTTCAAAGTCCGCGGCGCTCTTTAATAACCTAACAGAATTATATGTCCTTTTCGCGTGCACATAAGCATCGTTCGTCTCAACGAAGATTAGGCATTCAACCTTTTTTAAGGCAACAAGAGCCTTCGCCTTTTCAAGCTCTTTCTGCGAATACTCAGCCCGTGCCTTACTATTCTCCAACGGTATGCTAAATACCACAGCGACAACATACTCGGGTTGGTCTTGCCTGGTTATCTCTCTTACGGAATCTTTAAACTTCTGGTCAAGCCCGTTCTTCCTGAATGTACCTTTCAGGTCTATCTGCGGCCACATAGAACTTTTCTTAATCTCGAGATAAAGATCCATCGATTTCACTCTATTTTTATCTGTCTTATAATCACGCCTGTTTTTTAAAGCGGTTATGATAACGTCCTCAAAAATGGCTGTAATCTCTTTACACTCGAAGTCATCTGCCGGGCTTATTGTCGCGTCTCTATTTAGATTAAGCTTGAGCCTTAACAGATTAAGCGCCTGGTTAAGATTATCATTAGCAAGTAAAACGTCATTCTCTTTTTGGTTGAGATCCGCCTCGACCGCGTAAAATTCCGGGGCCTCCACCAGGCCTATATCAAACTTTCTCTTATTTGCCTTAAAGAGTTCTTTGGTATTTTCAAGCACACTCTCAGTAAGATCAAGGGCCTTATACGCCAGAACAAGATTCCAATATGCCTTTTGAGAATCTCCTAATTCGGATTCTATCTTATCCAATGAAGTATATCCTGTATTTTCAACATCAAGCCCTGTTATCTTTATCGTGTTTCTGTCTATGCTACCTAAGAAGTTTTTTGCCATAGGCTGAGTAATAGATACCTCAACCGCTGACTCATGGTAAGGGTTTAACAGACTATATACTGAATCCGACCTCTGGCGCGAATGATCTACATCCAGGGAAAGAATAGTACCTGTAGGCAGCTTTTTTCTTATACCGGCCTGCTGCGCGATAGTTGTTGTACTACTGGCCGCGAAAACAGACGGATTATCCAGCCTGTTCTCATCATACTCATAAGACGCTTCCATGTCTGTATCATAGACAGACTGCGCCTTAAGAAGCTCTTTCTCGCTAATACGCTGGTCTAACCTATATATCTGTATATCAAAATTGTTCTCAAGCGCGAGTTTAGTCGTCTCATCTATGCCAAGTTCTATATCTTCCCGGGCATGAACAGCATCAGCGCCTAAGCATAGAAAAACAGAGAGTAGGCACGCGTAGATTATTCGGTATAATATTCTCATCTCTTATCCTTAAGGCCCGTGTAAATCTTCTTAATTAATCCGAGGTAAGACTCCTTTTCCTTATCTGTTAAAACAGAAAAAATCTCCTTTATTATCGCTAAACGGTTCTTGTTTATCTTTAATAATAACGCGTTGCCGCCTTTTGTAAGAGTAACCAATACAATACGCCTGTCATCCTTGGAATGGTGCCTTTCCACCAGTTCAAGCTCTATCATCCTATCAATAATAGATGTCATAGCGCTCATAGTCAATTTAAGATTTTTTGAAAGTTCTGACATATTAGAACTTTCATTCGCATCTAAAAATTCCAGTATGATAAGATGGGAGACGGTAAACCTGTCATCCGGCAGTATAGAGCTTATCCTGTCAGCGAATCTTCTGTGCATAGCGCCTGATAGTCTGAATATCTCTTTTTCATAATAGCAACTATCTCTTTTCTTCATATACCGCCTTCTCTCTTTAACTTATTTTGTTCTTTCGATTAATATTTCAATAATCGAAATATTAATCGAACTAAATATATACTATCAGCACGATAAAGTCAAGGGAAAATTTTATATAATCTCTTCTGATTTGTATTTTATACTTTGTTCAATTACCGCCTACAGGGTATCTAATCCAACCACCGCCTATTACCGCATTATTCTTATAAAATACCGCTGCCTGTCCTGGTGTAGGCGCGTTTTGCGGTTTTGTAAAAACAACCTCGCAGCTTCTTGATGAAAGTATATTTAAGAGAGCTTCCGCCTTATCGTGCCTATATCGTATCTTTACTTTAGCCCTGAGCACTGCCTGTGTGGGCTTTAATGGAATAGTCCAGTGAACCCTTGCAAGATTAACCCTTCTTTTCAAGGTATCGTTATAATCACCTATTATGACATCTCCTGTCTTATAATTAATATCCGTTACATATATCGGACTGCCATAAGGTATCCTTAGCCCCTTTCTCTGGCCTATAGTGTAAAAACATGTTCCACTATGCTGGCTCAGAATTTTACCTGTTTTATCTTTTATATATCCGGGTTGTATATGCTTTCGTAAATTCTTCCTCAAAAATTCAGCCAGATCATTATCCTCTACAAAACATATCTCCTGTGATTCTTTTTTGTGTAATGACATAAGGCCAAGTTCTTCAGCTATTAACCGTATTTCTTCTTTTTTAAAATCCCCTATCGGCAATATAAGCCGGGAGAGTATATCCTGATTTAGTCCGAGTAGAACGTAAGATTGGTCCTTCTGTTTGTCTTTTCCTTCTTTTATAAGGAACTGTTCTATCCTCTTATTATATCCGCATCTTGCGTAATGGCCTGTTGAGATATATCGCGCGTTAGTCTCCTTGGCCTTTTTAAGTAATAATGGGAATTTTATACGTTCGTTACAGGTAATACAAGGGTTTGGGGTAAGGCTCCGTTTATAACTATCTATAAACGGAGTAATGACCTTCTTCTTGAACTCTTTCGCGCAATCTATCACATAATGAGGAATATCGAGTTTTCGGCATGCCTGGCGCGCGTCACGCAGGACATCTGATGAATAATAATTCTTAAGTACCTCTTTACCACGATTTGACTTAGGCCAAACCTTAAAGGTAACACCTGTTACAGAATACCCCTTTTTCTTAAGCAGATAAGCAGCAACCGATGAATCCACTCCTCCACTCATAGCGAGTAATACGGATTTTTTATTCATTATTTACCAAGGATAGCATAGGAATATATTTTAGGCAAGAAGAGTTTATACTGCGGCATAACCTTATCTTTATAATCAAAAAAGCCTTATCAGGCCTTAAAAATTCAAGAACGGTTCTTGAGCACGGGTACTTGCCTGCCTCATCGGCAGGCAGGTGCTTGAGAACCGTTCTTGAATATAAAGCTAAACTAGTCGCTGTCCCTAGTTTAGCAGCTTAGTTTATTTTATAAAGGTATTAGCCATAACAAATGCCGCGAATACAACAGAAACCATTGACATAAGTTTAATCAAAATATTTAACGATGGGCCCGCGGTATCCTTGAATGGATCGCCTACTGTATCTCCTACAACACCTGCCTTATGAGCAAAGGAACCTTTGCCACCAAGGGCACCTTCTTCTATATATTTCTTGGCGTTATCCCAAACCCCGCCTGTATTTGCCATCATAACAGCCAATACAAACCCTGAGACAAGCCCTCCGACTAAAAGCCCTACCACGGCTTCAATACCCGCGAGGATGCCAACTATTATTGGTGCTAGCAGCGCGAGCAGCGATGGCAGAATCATCTCTTTCTGCGCGGCTGAGGTAGCTATATTAACACAAGTCGCGTAATCTGCCTTTGCTGTTCCTTCCATAAGGCCCTTTATCTCTTTAAATTGACGGCGCACCTCAACAACGATTTTACTCGCCGCGCGTCCGACTGCCTGGAGCAGCATTGAACTGAAAAGAAACGGAAGCATACCGCCCACAAAAAGGCCTGCTAAAAGGCGTGGATTTAATAA
>Ga0307991_1000821_pt1 | contig 22458 bp, 23 predicted proteins | sample EllFjometagen131_FD_203146 | JGI IMG/M metagenome (GOLD analysis project Ga0307991, IMG submission 203146) | Marine microbial communities from Ellis Fjord, Antarctic Ocean - #131 | ecosystem: Environmental > Aquatic > Marine > Unclassified | place: Southern Ocean | collected 2014-10-08 | reverse complement strand
GGTCGCTCTTTCCTAGTTTATTGATATCAGTTCTGCTTGGTAATTCGTATTTTCCTGGTTCATTTGTTTCTCCTATTTTTGTGGTTGGAGATGCTGAAAAGCCTATTTCTCCTGGCAAAAGACTTTGCTTTTTTCCCAAACTCATAATATCCACACTTGAAGGAGAAACTGTTCTTTCTATTTCATTTCCTGAATTTATATACTTGAGTCCTTGTTCTGGGTCTGCTCCAATTTTATATTTAAACAGATCATCTTCTTCTTTAGTTTCTAATCCAACTACATTGGATAAATCCTGTTCTAAATCTGTTGCTCTTAATTCAGAAGCTACTGCAACTTGGTTTAATGCAGTTGAAGAACTTTCATTTGAAGGTGCTATAAACTCAACAAATTTATCTTCTTCAATTTTTTCTTCTGCTTCTTCAAGATTTTCTTTTAACCCAGATTCTTCACTTTCTATTTCTTCTGTTTCTTCAGGGGTTTTGCAAAGGGGGTGTCCCCCTGCTTCTTCTGTTTCTTGTTCTTCTTTATTTTTTGTCATCAGAATCAAGTATAGCTTGGCATGCCATGGGCTTTTTTATAAACATCAAATAAATTAAATGCATTTTCACTTGCTGTTTGAGCTGCAAAAGCTCTAATCTGTGTTCTTTCAATAAACGTATCTGGTTTAATTATTATAGGCTCTTTCTTTTCTTCATCTGCTTTTTCTTCTTTTTTTGGCTCTGTTTCATTATATTTTCCTATTATTGCGAAAAAAGGATTTGAAGTATCTTTTGACTTTGCTTTTGTTTTTTCTGGTGAAGGCTCTTCAAGAAAGAAATCTATCTCATCTTTTAATTGGTCTAAACTTTCTGTTGTTGCACCTTCAACTAATCTTAACACATCTCCTACTTCTGATTTTTCAAGTTCTTCATCTATTTTAGCTAATTCATCATCATTTAATGCATAAGCCATAAAAGTTACTTCTGTTCTCCCTCCAAAAGTATAATGAGATTGTTGCCCCCCCATTCTTTGTGGAATTCCTCTAAATCTAAACTCAACTAAAACACAACTATTATAATTTCTTTTTGTTTTTATGTTTTTTAATTCTCTTGGGAGGTCTCCTTGAAGCGCTGCAGACTCTATATCAACTTTGTTCTTTCCTAATAAAGTTAATTCTAAAATAATTGTATTAAATGTTTTTACTAAAGCTGCCTCTCTTCCCATATCTTTTGATTCAAGTTCTTGTGCTACTCTTAAATATGGTTTTGCCCATCTAGAATAAAGTTTTAAACTATTTACCTGGCTTCTTAAATAAGTTTTTTCTAATTCATATCTTTTTCTTAATTCTCCTTCTGATTGTTCAAGCCAAATATAAAACTCATGAACTCTTGGATGTAAAATTCTTTTAACTCTATCATTTAAATCAAGCCTGTTAATATCTTTTACATCTTTAACAACTAAAAAAGCATCAATTAAGGTTGTAAATCCTGCTTGACCTAAACCCATTGCTTTTAGACTTGAGTTACCTTTTGTTATATCAACTTTATCCATCCAGATTTGTTTTAAACTTAAAATTGCAGATTCTTTATTGTCTGATTTTAAATCATCATAACTCTGCAATCTAATCCTAAATTCTTTTAAATCATAAATAATATTTAAAATACTTCTCAATACAGTGTTTACATCCCCCATTAATTTAGCTGCTTGTTGTTGCATTACTGTTGCTCTTTGCCCTAGTTCTCCAAAATGTCCTGAACCAGGAGATGATGAAAAATTGTCAATATACTTTTTAGGAGCTAAACCCCTATCATTCATCAAATCTAAGATAAAGAAGTAAATTGGTTCTAAAGTTTCTGAGCTTGAATCATAAACTAATGTATGAGAACCTTCGGTTCCATTAGAATCTAACTTGAATAAGTTATCCTTAGTAAAATATCTAAGTGCTTGTGGCTTGACTTCTTCTGCAGGAATCTTATCTGCAGAACCATATTTTTTTAATAATTCTTTTCCATTTGTTGCATAAAGCTTTGGATTTATTTTTCCAATAGTCTGTTGTAATGTAGCCACCATGTTAAAACAAAGGGATATTGATTTAAAAAATCTTTGTACTAGATAAATATTTATAAACAATAAGAGCTTGTATAAATTATGGCGTTTTTCAAGAGAAGAAACAAGGAATTTCTTGATTTAACTGAAAAATATAAAAGAAATCAAGAAAAAGCAACAGAAGTTCAAGAAGAAACAAGTTCTACAGATAATTCAAATGCTTTTGGTTTTTTAGGAAATATGGCATCAGCTTCAACTTCAGATGCAACTAAAAGTTATACCCCTATAGGAAATGTAGAAGAAAAAAGAAGGCAATTATCAAAACGTCTTTTAGATATGACAGAGAAAATAGAAGACATTTCAAATCAAATTTATCATCTACAACAAAGAATTGAAGTATTAGAAAGAAAATCTGGTGTTGGTGGTTATTGAAGCCAATTGATTAAATTTATTAATGTTATTTCTTTTAGATTTATATGAACTTAAAAGAATTAAAAACTAAATCAAGAGCATATACACTTAAAAATGCACTTGCTTACAAAGGCAAAGCACAGCAAGGTGCTGTTATATCTTCCTTATTTAATGAAGGTTTGAAAAAAAATGAAGTTAAAAAATTTGTAAAAGATATTTCTAAGATTATAAATGAAGTAAATAAACTTTCATTAGAAGAACAAGAAAAAGAATTTAAGAATTTGAAAAAGGATGTTAGTGAAAGAAAAGTTCGAGAAGGTTTAGAAGAACTTCCTAATGTAAAAAAAGGAAAAGTTGTTATGAGGTTTGCACCTTCTGCTTCTGGGGGATTTCATATTGGACATGCTATGACTTTAGGACTGATTTATGTTTATATAAAAAAGTATGGGGGGAAACTTTATGTTAGAATTGAAGATACAAATCCTGAAAATATTTATAAACCAGCTTACAAAATGATTGAGCAAGAATCTAAATGGCTTACAAATGGAATAGCAGAAATTATTATCCAATCAGAAAGGATGAATTTATATTATAAATATGCAGAGCAATTAATCAAAAAAAATTCAGCTTATGTTTGCACTTGCTCTGGAGATGATTTTAGAAAATATGTAAAAGAAAAAAAAGATTGCTCTTGTAGGAAATTGAATATTAAAGAAAATTTAGAAAGATGGAAAAAAATGTTAGACAAAAAAGGATTCAAGGAAGGTGAAGCAGTATTAAGATTTAAATCATCTGGAGGAATGAAAAATAAAAATCCTGCAATGAGAGATTTTCCTTTAGCTCGTATAAATATAAAAGAACATATATTACAAAAGAAAAAATACAGGGTTTGGCCTTTAATGAATTTAGCTGTTACTGTTGATGATATAGAATTAGGAATGACACATATTATTCGTGGTAAAGATCATCGAGATAATGCAAAGAGACAAGAGATGATTTATAAGGTTTTAGGGAAGAAATTTCCTTGGACTGGTTTTTTAGGAAGGTTGCACATTAAAGGTTTAAAATTATCTGCTAGTCAAATTACAAAAGACATTAAATCTGGAAAATATTCTGGATGGGATGATAAAAGATTACCGACGATAGTTTCATTAAAAAAACAAGGTTATAAACCTCAAGCATTTTGGAGGTTTTCAGAACAAGTCGGGTTGTCAGAAACAGATAAAACCATTGATAAAGAAGAATACTTTAAATTACTAAATGCGTTTAATAGAGATAGCCGAGAATAAAAACATTTTTAAAGATAACTCATTTAATTACTTTATAATCCATGTAATGAAAGGAGGTTGATATTATGGAAAACAAACAAGGAATGTCTGCTGTTGTAACTACTTTAATTATAATCTTATTAGTAATTGTAGCTCTTGGGATTATTTGGGTAGTTGTAAAGAATGTTATTAATAGTGGTGTTGAACAAGTTGAATGGGCAGAAAAATGTAGACCAGTTGAAATAACAGCAGTAAAAATAGACGTTTCAGGTGTTAATTTTGATGAGTATGATGTTACACTAAGTAGAACAGGTGCTGGAGAAGAAACTATTGGAGGAGTAAAATTAGTATTCTCTGATGGAACAGATTATAGTGATGTTATAGAGTTTGGTATTGCTATAGAACAATTACGAACAAGAACCGGTAATACTACTATTGCAACAGGTGTTGCAAATGCTACTGAATTACAAATAACTCCCTACTTTATAGATGACTTAGGAGAAGAACACCTTTGTGAAACAAGAACAGAAGAGTTTTAATTTTTTATTTTTATTTTTTTAAACTCTTATATTTTTTATAATTTGGAAAATTGAATATAAGATTATTTTATAATCTTATAGACTTCATCATTTTTTTTAACTAGTGGAAGTTTTAAACCAACTTCCTGCAATTTTTTTCCTTTTTTAACAGATTTATTTTTTATTTCTAATCTTTCTACTTTTGCTTTTTCTAAACCAGTTGTTTTTCCTATGACAACTATTTTATCACCTACTTTTAATTCTGAAACTAATTTAATTGTTGCTACTTGAATTTTTGGAAAATAATGATTTATCTTTCCTATAAAATGTTTTTTTTCTGTTGCTGCACTGTGTTCTACTTTTGCAAAGTCATCAGAAGTTGGAACCCCTAAATAAAACCCAGAAGAAAAACCCCTGTTGTAAACTTTTTTTAACTTTTCTATGGCTTCTTTAATTTCAGTTTTAGTTAATTTCTTATCTAAAGCCTTTCTATATACTCTTACAACAGTATCAACATATCTTGAATCTCTATTTCTTCCTTCAATTTTAAATGTTTTAATTCCTGCTTTTTTTAACTTCTCAATAAAAGGTAATGCACATAAATCTTTTGCAGACATAATTTTATCATTCTTAACTTCTAACTCATATCCTTCTTGCTTGTCTCGTATGACATATTTGGCAGACGAAGCCTGAACTGGTTCAGAGCTTTTTACAATATAACTTCTTCTGCATGGCTGAACACATTCGCCTCTGTTTGCAGATTTATTAAATAGAAATTGAGACATAAAACATCTTCCTGAAACAGAAACACACATTGCCCCGTGAATAAATGTTTCAATGTTTATTATCTTTGAAATCTTTTTTATTTGCTTTAAATTTAATTCTCTTGCTAATACAATTCTTTCTGCCCCCAAATTCTTATAGAATTTTGCTGATTCTATATTTGCAACAGAAGCTTGTGTTGAGATGTGGAAAGGGATTTTATGTTTTTTACAAAGTTGAATTACTGATAAGTCCCAACAAATAATTGCATCAACTTTATTTTTTATCTTTTTTAGAATTTTATCTATTCTTTTGATTTCATTATCATAAACTATTACATTTAAAGTTAAATATCGCTTTATGTTTCTTGGCTTGCAAATTCTTTCTATTTTATCTAAATCTTTGATTGTAAAGTTTCTTGCACTTTGTCTCATTGAGAATTCTTTTAATCCAAAATAAATTGCATCTGCTCCTGCTTTTATGGCTGTAACAAGCATAGGAAAATCTCCTGCAGGTGCAAGCAATTCATATTTTTGTTTCATGTTAAATTCAAAAAAGTTAAGTTTAAAATGCTTTTCATTTTCAGAAATCTTTTTAAATCCTTTTATCCATTATCTATTATGAAAAAGAGGGGTATGTCTGCTGTTGTAACTACTTTAATTATAATCTTATTAGTAATTGTAGCTGTTGCAATTATTTGGGTTGTTGTGAAAAACCTTCTTACAAGGGGTACTAGTCAAATAGAACTTGCTCAAAAATGTCGTGATGTTGATTTCACAGTAAAAAAAGTTGTTCCTGTTGGTCGTGCTTATACTATAACTTTAAGTAGAACATCAGCTGGAGAAAATTCTACAGGAGTATGGATTGTTTTATCTAATGGAATAGATTATAGTGAGCCAGAAGATTTTGGTGAACAATTTACTCCTCTTGCAACACATACAAGCACTATTACAACTACTAATGTATTGAATGCTAATCAAATTGAAATGACTGCTTATTTTATAAATGATAAAGGTGGAGAAGATCTTTGCCCTAATTCAATTGTTGAAGAATTTTAATTTTTCTTAATAGTTGGTTTTAAAATTAGTTCATTTCACTCACTATTAAATATAGTAATTAACATAAATATTTTTTGATAATTGTTTATTAATCCTGAGCATAGCGAGACAAAGTTTAACCGAAAGCATTAAAAACTCTTTTCGCGCAATAAAATTATGACAGCTAAACTTTGGGGTTGTCCCCATCACCAATAGAATTTGGAATTTCTCTAGCTGTGCTGATTTTAAAAAACCTTTTAAATTAGATTCTTCTTTATTAAATATATGGCGGTTGTGGTCTAACGGTTATGACGTGTGGTTGTGGTCCGCAAAAAGGGAGTTCAACTCTCCCCTTCCGCCTTAAACACAAGTGTGCGGATTAGAAGGGTTTTTAAAGGGGTTTTTCTTTAATTTAGTATGTCTCCAAAAAAGATAACCTTACAAGACCTTAGACTTGATACAAGATATGAAGTCTTGAAAAAAGTTTCAGGATTAGAGTTTTCTAAAATAAAGAAATTTATTAATGAAGCCAAGAATGGCGAAAATAATGGCGGTATTGATATTTCTGAAAACACCGAAAGAAAATATATTGATGCTTTGTGCATGGCTTACAAGCATATTAAAAAAGATAAACTGTCTGACTTAACCAAAACAGACTTAACAAACTTAAAACAAGATTTGAAGTCTGGGGAAATTAAATCAAGAAGTAAAAAACCTTATGCTATTACATCCCAAAGAGAAATGGAATTGATTTTAATTAGGTTTTTAGAATTTCTTAATCCAAAAAAGTATAATGGTTTTAAAAGCTGGTTTGTAGTGAAAGTTCCTAAAAAGAGTGTTGAATATTTGAAAGAAGAAGAGATAATAAAATTATATAATGCTTGTAAAACTAACCAGGAGAGATTTTTAGTTTGTGTTTTATTTGATGGCGGTTTTAGAGCAGGGGAATTTCTTAATATTAGATTTGAAGATATACAAGAACCAACACAAAGTTTTCCTTATTACAAAATTCTTATTAAACATGAATATTCCAAGACAGAAGAAAGAAACATTGGATTATATTGGAAACATTCAACAGAAGCAATAAGGGATTATCTTGCAGAATTAGATGATACCGAACCCAAAAAACCAGTTTATCAAAAAGATTATAATGCTGTCAGGATGTTTATAACAAGATTAGGAAAAAGAGTTTTAAATAAAAGAGTTCACTTCCATATTTTTAGAAAATCCTCTGCAAGTTATTATGCAACCAAGTTAAAATCAAGACAGCAGCTTTGTTATAGGTATGGTTGGAAGTTTAGTTCTGATATTCCTGATGTATATATTAGCCGTGAGCAAGGCGAAGAAGAAGTTAAAGAAAGTGTCATTAGAACAAATCAAGAACAATTAGAGAAAGTTAATCAAAAGATAAAAATTCAAAATGGATTATTACAAGAGAGAGTGGAAAAAGTAGAAACAATTCTTAGAATGATTTGGGAGGGTAAATCGCTCAAATTTGTTAAAAACAAAACTCATTATCCTTAAAATTAAGAGAGTGAAAGAAAAAATTAAAAATACCTTTAGAATTTTAATTTGATGATCTTCATAAAAACACAGTCCGAAAAGTCTGAACCATACAAAAGGTGTCCGAATAGTAAAAAATATTAAGTATGATTTATTCTAATAATTATGGATATCCAAGAAATATTTAGTTTATTTGATGAAAAGGTGCAAGAACTTTTAAAGTCTAATTTTAGTCAGAATTTGCCTGGAAGTGGAGTGACCATAAGATGGAATAAAGGGGAAGGATTTACTCCAAATCTTAGGAGAGGTCCAGATTATGAATCAATAAAGAATTTTGTAATTACCTTTAGAAATTTTATTTTAGATTCCGATCCTATTTCAATTAGAAATATCTCTAAAATATATGATTCTCTTCCAGAAAAAAATGATTTGAGGATGAGATTCCAAGATGCAAGAGAAAAATTTAACGAATTTCTTGATAGTTTAACTATAATTCGATATAATGGGGTAAAGATATCCAATAGGATACTAATTGATACATACATTTATGGGGATGTTATTCATTTAGAGAAACATGATGAATTTAAAAGATGGATCTCTGTGGGTCCCATGAAAGATATTATCTTTAATGAAATTGTTTATGTTTTGGAAACTTGCGGAAATTTTATTTATTATTTCAACAACCTGAATAAGGAATTCCTTTCTAATAAACCAAAAGATAATTAATGTTAAATAACTGTCTGAATAGATGATAAAAATAAGAGTTCTTGACAAACCCCCATATAAACAATCTCCCGCTTCTAAGAAAGAAGGAAAAACTCAAAGGATTCGTAAAGAGATTCTTAGAGAAAAAGTTAAAGAGAGGATGATTAACAAAAAGATTCTAAAAGGAAATGTTAAACTAATCATAAGATATAAAAGACATAATTGTAAATCTGATTCAGCAAACATTATTGGAGGGATATGTGATTCATTAAATAAAATTGTTTATGAAGATGATTTTCAAGTGAAAGAGGAGATAGATTAAGACTTTCTCAAAAAGATGGGACGCCCCATAATTTAGAAAAAAATAATAATTCTTACTTCATAAAAGAAGATGCAGTTAGTAGAATTGTAAAATTTATTAAGATATTATCTAAATTTACTGGTTGGGAATTTAAGGAAGATAATTGGGCGTGGAAAAATCTTAATTTGTTTATATTTACAAAAGGAGATTTTAAGGGACAAGGCAAGAGAGTAAATGGAAATAATTTTAATGAGTTAATGCAGAAAAATCCTCTTTCTTGGGCTATGACTTCTGGAGATAATATTGAGTATACTTTAGAAGAACCAGATAAATTATTTTAAGAAGATAATTTTTGTTGGTCGTTGTCAAATTCTTCTTTTAATCTTTGTTTATTAAGATTACAATATTCTTCAACCAAATCAAATCCAATAAAATATCTTCCCAATTTTTTAGCCATTACTAATGTTGAGCCAGAACCAGCAAAAGGGTCTAAAACAATCCCTTTTGGCTCACAAAAACACTGGATAAAATCAAAAGGTATTTGGTCTGGAAAAACTGCGGGATGTTTTCTCTTTAAAGGATTTTTATCCCCCGCCATTAGATAATTCCAAATCGTTCCCCTACATTTCATAAGATTTATTGGTCTTGTTACTGTTGGTTGTGTTTCCCCATTTGTTTTTCTTGCACCGCTTCCAGTCATAATTTTTCCGCCATGCTTAGATGGAATCTTTAGATTTTCTTTATTAAAATATCTTGGTCTTACTCCTTTTAGAAAAATTGGCATATATGTTAGGTATTGGCGAAAGTATTAGTTTTTTAATTTCTGGGAATTCAAGTTATACAACTCTTTTTGGAATTTTGTTTGGTGTTGGCATGTCTGGTTTGTTATGGAGGGGAATGAAAGCTTTGAAAAAATATGAGAAAATAGTGGTTTCAATTGTATTAGGATTGCTTGTTGTAATATTTTTTATGTTTTTTAATAAAATAGAAGTTGCTAATCTAATATATTTTAATGTGGGAAATATTATTCTTCCTTTTGGAGTTATTTTATTTGCTTTTTTGGCTTTTTATGCAATACCTGAAGTTAAAATTGTTTTATACAAAAAGGAAAAATTAATGAAAAAAGTTTTGATTTTTGGAACTTTGATTTCTGTTATTTTTTATAGTTTATTTGCTTTGGTTGTGGTTGGGTTTAAAGGAGTAGAAACCCCTGAAATAGCCACATTAGCTTTGGGAACTGTTTTTGTGTTTTTAGGTATATTTGCAATGTTTACTTCTTGGCTTGCTTTAGGAAATGCCCTTGATGAAAGTTTTAGATTTGACGAGAAACTAAAAAAATACAAGTCCTGGATTTTTACTGCACTTGTACCTATTTTACTTTTCCTATTAATTAGGTTTTTTGAGTTTTTTTCTTTTACACGTATTTTATCCATAGGAGGTGTTGTTTCAGGTGGGTTGTTGGCTGTTTTAATTATGTTGATAGTTAAGAAAGCGAAGAAGAAAGGAAATAGAAAACCTGAATATTCAATGCCTGTTAATTGGTTTATAATTGGGTTTTTAATATTAATTTTTGTGCTTGGTGTTATTAGGGAAATTTGGGTGGCTTTGGGATAGTTTACTTTAGATATTTTTTTATACCCTAAGTTATTCTTTTTATTATGAGGTATAAAAAGGGCCAGGTTACGATTTTTATTATAATTGCCATAATAATTATTGTTTTAGTGGTCTTGTTTTTTGTGCTAAGAGGAAGTTTGAAAAAGGAAAAAGTTTCTGGTCCTGAAATTAATTCTTTAAAGAATTATATTCAAGAATGTTTGGATGAACAATTAGAATATGGTGTAATCTTTATAGGATTACAAGGAGGGTATGATACTCTTCCAGAAAATCATTTAATTACAGAATTTTCTAGTATTGCTTATGGTTATAATAAAAGAAATACATTAATTACTCTTTCTGAAATGGAAGATCAAATGAGCTATTATATAGGGGAAGTTTTACCTTTATGTGTTGATGAAACTGTTTTCCCAGATTTAACAATAGAAACAAGAAATCCGAGAGTAAAAACAGTAATAGAAAGAAGAGATGTTTTAGTAGAAATCGATTATAGAATTATTATTACAAAAGGAGATTCTGTTTCTGAAATAAGGGATTTTAAATCTAAAGTTTCAGTTAGATTAGGGGATATGCATAATGCAGCAAAACAAATAATTGAGGAACTGAGTTCTAATTATATTGATTTAACTTATCTGTCTGGATTAGATTATACTGTAAATATTTTGCCCCAAGATAATAATGTATTTATCTACTCAATTATTGACGAAGAAACCAAATTAAATGAAGTCCCCTATGTATTTAATTTTGCTGTAAGAAAATGAGAAAACAAATTTTATTTTTAATATTAGTGGTTTTGCTAGTTGGAGCTGTAAGTGCTGAATATGAAAAAGCATATGATGAACAAGGAAATTTAATAATTAAAGAGGGAGATAATACATATGCTGTTCCAGAAGGGTTAGATATCTTAATAGATGAAGATAATAATTTAGTTTTTACAAATCTTTTGGAAGAAGATAATCTTTTTGAGTTTAATGATTTTTTAATACAACTTGAAAAAGGATCAAAAATAGAATATTCTGAAATTGATGGCCAAACTTTTTTGGATTTGGAAGGGGAAGGAGATATTGAAATTGGAGAAACAGCACTTCATAATATCAAAGATGCTTCAATATCTCTTAATGAAAATGATCAAATAGATTTTGCAGAATTTATTTCTACAACAAAGGAAGAGTATATTTTTAATTATGAAAATAAAGAATTTGTATTTAATACAGAAGCAGGATCAAAAGTTTTTTTTAATCCTAGTGAAAATATAATTCAAGGAGAAAATGCAAAATTAGATATTGGTTATAGATATATTGAAGGAGATGAATTTAATTTGTTTTTAGATGAAAGAGGAGAGATTAACAGAATTGAAATTTCTAAAGATGGGTTTTATAACGACTTAATTAATGATTTAAAATATTCTTCAAATGAAGATTTTTTAGTATATTTAGATGGAAGAGATATCTCTCAAGAGAAGAATGCTATTTCTGTATTAGATGTTGGTCATATTCAAGCAAAAGGTAAAGTAAATGTTGAAGATGGAATATTATACCAAGGATTAATCGAATCTTCTTTTTTTGAAAGGAAACTTCAAGGAGATAATGAATTAATTTCAATAAATGCTGATGAAGATCGGGCATTTGAACAAGGAGGAATTGCCAGATTTACAAAAAAGGTCAAAGTAGGGAATTTATTACAAGATGAAGGATTTATTGAAGGAGAAGAAGGAATTTCAACAATTATTTCTAGAAAAAACGGAAAAATAAATGTGAATATTCATGAAGATTCTCTCAATTTATTAACAGAGATTGAAAAAGACACAACAAAATTTGCTTTGCTCGATAAAAATTTAATGGTAGAACTTGGAGATGAAGAAGCATATTTCGGAGTTAATGAAAATTTTGGAATGATATATCAAACTACAAGGGGAACTGTGGAAATCTTAGGGGCAGGGAGCACTCATAAATACCTTGGAGATGATTTAAATACAGTTCAAGCCATTGTTGCAGACCAAGTCACAAATAATCTTGGAGATACAAGTTTAGATGTTCAATCTTTAGGAATTCAAAAAATATATGATTTGCAAAGGAAAAGTTATAGAGGAATTGATGAACAAGGAAATGAGAAACAATTTATGGGCACTCTTGATAGTTTTGAGGAAACTAAAGAATTTATAAAACAAGTTTATGCAGATCCTTTGTTAGAAAGTGCTACATTAAGTTTTTTTATGGTTGGCAATCTCGAAGAAATAGATATTGATTGGGAAAGCAGTGAATGGGAATCTCAGCGCCAGATTTATAAGAGGTTTAAAGAAGAAAACTTATTTGAACTAAAGAATAATCTTGAATCAAATGAATTTGTAAGGTCTTATTTGCATGGGGAACAAAAAGGAGATTTGAATCTTTTATCTGAAACCCTTTTACAAAAAGCTTATTCTAGCCCTGGTTTTTCTTCGCAATATAAAGATTCGTTTGAAAAAATTTTGCAAAATAGGATTCTTTATGAAGATATGGCAAACCACTATATTTCTGAACATGAGAGGGACGGCTCTTTAATACTTGATTCTTATAGAGGTCTTCTTTTGTTAGAAGATTCAAAAATTTCTACTCTTGGAGAGGGGTTAGAAATAAATATGGATTCTTCAATATTTTCAACAAGAAAATTAAATTTGGGCGAAGCTCTTGCTTTTGAATATGCTCAACAAGATAAATTGAGTGATGCAATAGCTGTGATAGATCAACTTGAAGATAATTTTAATGATTATGTTAATGATGTTTCTTTTCAAATGGATTTGAATGATCCTGCTAATGAAGAAGTATATGGGGCCTTAAAAGGTTTGCATGATAAAATTATTTTGGATAGGGCTACGCTTTCTAATCCAGGATTTAATAAAATCCAACTAGATCTTTATACTCAATCAGGAGAGATTCAAAAAGTTTTTGGAGTGAGAAAGGGTTACACACAAAAAGTTTCAGAAGCAGAATCAGGCTTGGGGAAAATTGGGGTGGTTGTTTTTAGTGGAGGTTTTGGGAAGGATATTGTGGATTTGGCAGGTGGTTTTGATGATGTAAAAGAAGTTGCATCTGTTTTAGAAGAAGAAAACCAAATTTATTCTAAAGGAACATATGGAATACAAAGTTTAAATCAAATGGGGGTGTCTGGACAAATAATTGATGATTGGGCAAATAATAGGTTGGTAGAATCTGAAAAAAAGCAACTTGTTAATGAACTTCTTGTTAAAAGTGGAAGAGCAAGTAAAGTAATAAAAGAAAGCCCAGAGTTTAAGGGGATTGAAGTTGGAGAAGATGGAAAACCAACAGGAAAAAAAATTATCACGACAAGTTTAAGCGATAAATATGCTGTGGATCCTGAAAAACAAAGATTGGTATTTGAATTTCTTGAAGAAACAAGAAAAGATGCAAAAATTACTTATGATTCTGACTTATATGGTTGGGATATTAAAAAATTAATTGGAACAAGCGAATTGCAATATACAATAGGAGAATATAAAACCCAAGAAAAATTAAGTTTGGAAACAGATTTACAAAAAGCTATTTTTGAAGGAAGAATACAATCTCTTGAAATGAGTGATGCAGGAAAGGTATTGAATTTTATTGATGATGGTTTAAGTCCTGGAGCAATTGCTATTGGTGCTGTGACAGGAGGCATAGGGGGGACTTTTTTTAGTGGGGCTACAGGATTGGCTGGTGCAGGAATAGGCATTGCAGAAAATGTATTTATAGATGCTGTGGCTGGAACAATACTTGTTTCAAGTGGAGTGAATCCAGAAGAAAAACCTTGGTTAGCTATTGGAACTGCTGTTGGAACTGGGGTTGCTACTGGTATTCCAAGAATGTTAAATGGTCTTGCAAAAAGCCAAATATTAAGTGCTGATAATTATGCTAAAGCAATAGTTGATGCAACAGGAGACTCAAGAGTATCAAATGCATTAAGAGGTTTGACTTCCAAACAAATAAGAGATTCTAATTTTGTTGTAGGTAAATTAAAAAGTTATGGAATTTCAGTAGATGAATCTTTAATAACTAAATCAATTTCTAATCTTGAATTAGAAACTGCTGTTGCTAAAATGAATGCAAATGATTTAGCTTTAATTGGAATTACAAAAACAAGACAAGGAGAACTTGTTGATGAAAGTGGAAAAGCGATTAGTAATTTAAATGAATTACAAAGATATACAAATAATATCCAAGTGAAATCAAATGCTGTTTTAAAATTTGAAGAAGCTAGGAATGCTATGGAAACATTTCAAGCGAAATATCCTGAAACATATGCTGATAACTTATTTAAAAGAGTAAAAAATGGAGAAACAAACTTAGAAGATATTGCTAATATAGGGGGCTTGAGAAAAGAGGTTTCTGAACTTTCAAGAGTAAAATCTCTTGATGAGATAAATGATTTTAATCGAATAGGAGATCATGAAGAAGTTAAAAAATTAATGCAGAAACAGCTTAAAGAAAGAGAATTTAAAATAAAGTCAAGAACTTTTTTTGAAGGAGAAACAATAGAAAGAGAAATAGAAGAACTTCATTATAGGGCAGGGCTTTTTGATTCTTGGTATTCTGGAAATTATAATCCTGAAACAGGAAAAATGACTCTTTATAGATATGTTGACGAATACGAGGGTTTTGATAAAGTAATGAAAGGAGAGTCTGATGTTCTTCCAATAGGTTATGCAACATATGGAACAGAAGAAAATTTAGTTAACGCATTAAAACAAGATGGTCGGGGTGAATATGCTAATGCTATTTTAAAATCTAGAAAAGGAGAAGATTTATCTGGGTTTTTTAATAAACATTATCAATACTCTGAGATTGGAGCTGAAGGTATTGGGAATGGAAGAGGTTTTGATAAAGATCCTTTTGCATATTGGACAACAAATAAACCAGATGATATTTGGACAGGTGATCGGAAATATATGATTGAAGTTGAGCTTGATCCCTCTGAAGCATATAGGAGAGGGGGAGGCTTAGATGATTCTGATTTAATAGGAGGAACTTATGAAGCAGAATGGACAACTATTGGCCCAGTATCAAAAAATAATATTGTTGAGATTAGAAATCTAGAAACAGGGGAAATTGTGGTTCCTTCAAGGGTTAAAAAATCTGCTGATAACTTATTATTAATAAAAGATCAAATGATAAACAGACCTGAAGGATATAGTTATTATGCTCATGGAACAAATGGAAAGACCTTAGAAAGTATCTTAGAAACAGATGAAATGATTTTGCCTGGGAGAGTTTTGAAAGAAAGAGGGATAATTAGTTTAACTGGAGAGTCTGGAGCAACAACCCCTCTTAATAGAGAGAGTATTTCAACTATTGCTTTAGATCATTTTGGAACCTCTGGTGGGACAAGGAGAGGGCATATTGATAATGCAATAATTTATGCACAAAGCGCAAGCGAAAAATTTAGCGTAACTCCTTTAAATATTGATGAAAAAATTATTAAAATGGAAGAATTAGTGTCTGGATTAAAAACATCAGATTACACTGAAGGGTCAATAGTTGATATAATAATAAAATCCCAAGAAGATCGATTATTGGAATTAAGGAATTTAAAAAAAACATTTTCAGAACTGAATTTTGAAGAGCTTGCAAAATATGAGGAATTATCAAAAATACCTGTAGTGGTAGTTGGAAAAAATCAAAAAGGATTTGAAGGTTTTGTACATTCTGATATCCGTGGAGAGGTGAGTTTACCATCATTAAAAGCAGAAACTGTTGCTGTTCCAAAAGAATATATGTCCACAATACAATTTTTACTTAATACTAAAGGAAGCTCAATAAGAGTAATCTCTTTAGAAGAATTAGAAAATTTGCAAAGATTTTATTTAACACATTAATGATTCGCCCTATTAAACTAAACCAACATCTTTTTAATTTAGTATTTCGTTTATAAATCATGGCAAATCCAGGAGATTATGTTGAAGTTCATTTGATGAAAGTTATTTATGAAGGAGTTTTATTAGAAGCACCTAAATCAGAAAAAGCTACTATTTTACTGAAATTAGATTCAGGTTATAATATTGGATTTAATAAAAAAGATGTTTCATATATTAAAGTTTTAAAAAAGGCATAAGAAAAAATCTAAAAAAAAGGATTCTAAAAATTCATAATAAGCATTGCAATAAATGTATAAGGGAAAAAAACAAAGAAAAAATAAAATGGGAAAAATAGCAGATTTAATATTTTCAAGAAGTTGGGAAGAATATAGGAGAATTCAACTTTACAAAAAAGTCGGAGATAGCAAATTGTTTGAAAAAACAAAAGAAAAAGAATATGAAGATATTGAATGTCCTGAATGTGGTTCTGAATTTTTATTAGAAGAGGAGGGGTATGATGAAGAATCTGAAGTTGATTGTCCTGAATGTGGTGAAACTTTAATTGTTGAATAAAATGGAAGAAAAAATAGCCTAACTCCCCCTACTCTCCCGGCGTGGGCGTAAAGAAAACGTAAAAAATCAAAAAAGAATATTTAAAAACTCCTGTTTTTTCAAAATAACATGGAAACAAAAATAACTGGGAGGTTTCCCCATCACTAAAACAGGAAACAGTAAAAATCTTGGTTGTTGCTTTAATTCTTTATTAAATAAAATGGTAGCTGTAGTGTAACGGTAGCACGTCAACCTGTGGCGTTGATAGAGTGGGTTCAACCCCCACCTGCTACCCTTCTTGGACATCAAGAAAGCTTAGTTAAATTTAAAAACTTGAGGATCTTAATCAAACTATGACTATTAAAATTTGGAGTTATCCCCATAATTAGAAAAGATTTTAATAGCTATGCTTCTATACTTAAATATAAAGGGAAGTTAGGAAAGAACCGAACACTTATGTATGGGCTACCCCTTCCGCCCTTAAATGGAGGATGAGATGGAAGTAAAAATTAAAAAAGCTAAAAAGAGGAATTTTAAAGAGATTGCAGAGATATTAATAAAGGAATCTTCTAAAAAACCATACAATGAGAAATACACACTTAAAACAGGTCTTAAGGAAGTAAACGACTTGGCTAAAAATGAACTTTATATTGCTACAAATGAAAAAAAGATAATCGGTTTTATAGCCTCTTCTATAACCCCAGATAACAAGAAAAAAGCATATATTCGGGAACTCTGGTTAAGACCAGATTATCAAAGAAAGGGAATTGGTAAATCCCTTATGAAATTCGTAGAAGATAAATATAAGAAGAGAGGGATTAATATCATTAGAGTTGTAGTTAAAAGAAATGCAGAAGCATTTAATTTTTATAAAAAAATAAAATATACTGAGTACAAAGAACTTGTATTTATGGAGAAAAAACTAAAATGAACATTGAAACAATAAAAGGCTTTAAAGATAAAACAGGGAAAGAAGCTGAGAAAGCTTCATTTATTAGAGAAGTTATTAAGCAAACATTTGAAAGATATAATTTTCAAGAAATTGAAACACCTATTGTTGAATATGAAGAATTTGTAAGAGGTAGCTCAGATCAAGGAGATGAAGTTATTTCCGACATATTTAAGTTAAAGGATAAAGGCAATAGAGATTTAGCTTTGAGATATGAATTTACCTTTCAATTAAAAAGAATATTACAAAATCAAAAACTTCCTTTTAAGAGATTTCAAATAGGACCTGTTTTTAGAGATGAGCCTGTAAAGCAGAATAGATTTAGACAATTTACTCAATGTGATATTGATACTGTCGGAGCTAATATTAAAGATGAAGCAGAGATTCTTGCTGCTACAAAAGAAATCTTAGAGGCATTAAAAATTAAATCAACTATTTATGTGAATAATAGGAAACTTCTTAATGAAATTTTAGAAGAACAAAAAATAAAAAACAAGACAGAAGTAATAAGAGAGATAGATAAATTAGATAAACTTCCAATTTTAGAAGTAAAAGAAAATCTTAAAAAATTAAACGCTGAGAAAATATTATCTGTTCTTAAAAAACCAAAAGAATATTTTAAAAAATATAAATCATTTTCTGAAATTGAAGAATTAATAAAATATTGTAAATATTATGGGTTTGATGTTGTGTTTTCTCCTTTTTTAGCAAGAGGACTTTCATATTATATTGGAAATGTTTATGAAGTAAAATCAGATATAAAAGAAACAATTTGTGGAGGGGGAGCATACAAAATTAAAGATATTGTTTCTTCAGGAATTTCTTTAAGTTTAGAAAGATTAATGATAGTGACAAAAGTATTAATTAATATAGATAAAATACTAATTGTTTCTTTAAATCAAGATAAAAAAGCTATTAGTTTAGCTAAACAACTGAGAAGAAAGGGTAAAAATGCAAGTGTTTATTTTGGTAAACCTTCAAAAGCGCTTGAGTATGCAAATTCATATGGGATTAAAAAAGTAATCTTTGTTGGTGCTAAAGAAGTTAAAATAAGGAAATTTAAAATTAAAGATATGAAGACAGGGAGAGAGAAATCTCTATCTTTCTAAATTATTTCTCTACTCATCCGTCTTGTAAACAATCCGAATGAAAGAAAGCTCACTCAAGCTTTCTTAAAATTTCTTCCATTCTTTTCAAAGTCTCTTTCTTTTCTCTTCCTTTTTTAAATTCATGTGAATATACTTTTTCTCTTTGTTTTATTTCTTTAATAGCAGCTTTTTTGCAAACTTCTTCATTAATAATTCCTGCTTTTGTATTACTAACTCCCATATCTGTTGGGGAATGATATCCAAAAGCTGCTTTGTTTTTTGTTATTAATTTTGAGATTTTCATTAATATGGCAAAATTATCAATATCTCTGTTATAGTTTACTGCTTTCTTTTTATGATGTTTTAAATGATAAGGGTCAATTTCATTTCTATCTTGTATATTTGCTGTTGCAGCTTCATATGCAATATTTATTGGGTGCTTTAATGGAAGATTATATATTGGAAAAGTTTCAAATTTTGCAAAGCCTGCATTAATTTTTCTATTTACATCAGAATAAATCTGGCTCATTGCAGTAGCCATTTTACCAGAATCTGCTGCTACACCTGTCACAATTATTAATTTAGAAGTTATAGGAATAATAGGATTTTGTTTATATGCTTTTATTGCTTTTTTCACACTTTTAGAATAACCTTTTATTTCCTTATGAAAATAAACTTTTCTTACTTTTTTAGCTAAAATCTTTTTTAATTCTTTTGCTTCTTTTTCATTATTAAACTTTGTTATTACAACATAATCAACTTTTAATCCTGCTCTCTTGAATAATTTTAAATCTTTCAGAGTTTTTTGTTTATAAGTTAATTTAAATTTTCCTAATCTTTTTTTACTGCTTAAGTCTTTTGCATTTACACAATAGATTATCTCTAATTTTCCTAAGGTTTTTAATAATTTTAATTTTGTTTTTGGATTATATCCTGGCAATACTCTTGAAGCATGCCCATCGTATGGTAAATGACCTCCAAATTCCAAATAAAGACGGTCAAATTTTTTCATTCGTTTAAAAATTTCTTTTTTCTGAGCACGAATATATTTTTTAGTATCAAACCCTTTTTTCATATTTTAATTATAGTTTTTTAATATATAAATCTTTAAAAGATAATTAATTCTAAATTTTGTATGCTTAAAAGTGAAGCTTTAGAAAAAGGAATTGCATGGATATGTAATCAATGTGAAGAATATTCTAAATTAGATGTTAATAGTAAAATAAATCTTAAATCAGAAATAGCTTATTACTGGCGTGAAAGAACTAATATAAAAAATATATGGAAACCAACTTACTTTAATAAGTTCCAAAAACATATTCAACCAATTTTCCAAAACTTTAATGAGAAAATAGAGAAATTCATTGATCAGGAATATCTTTTCTCAAGAGGACTTTAACATAAAATTATTCAAGTTCGATGTTTCTTGTCCAACTATTTTCTCCTGTTGAAATATCTTCAAATGACTTAACTTTTAACTCTTGTTTAAACAAAGGACAATTAAGAACAAAGGTTTCAAATTCTCCGCCTTCTCCTGCAGGATGAATTTTATATTTTTCTTTTAAAACTTGAACTTCTTCAATAAATTCTTTATTTATTATTCTACCCAACCATAATTTGTTTAGAGGGTATGCTGCTATGCCTATTATCAATACCTTAAATTCATTATTAACAAGCTCATATAAATATTCTATTTCATCTTTGTGCCATAATGGATTAAAACATTTTAATTTTAATTTATCACATATTTTTTGAATTCTTGATGCTTGATAAACAGAATGCAAAGCCCCTGTTACAATTGTATCAACACTGTATTTTTCCTTAGCTAACTTAATTGCTGTTTCTAAATCTTCGAGCTCTTTTTCTTTTTCGCCTTTTGTTTTTTGAATAAGTAATGGAATATTCATAACTTGGGCTTGTTGTTTTGTCTTTTCAATTGACGGCGTGTGAAACATATAACTTTCTTTATTTTCAGAAAATATAGTTATAAGACAAGCTAATTTATATCCTGCTTTTTTTGCTAAATATGCAGAATAACATGAATCTTTTCCACCTGAAAATAAAACTCCTGCTTTCATGTTTCATAATAATTATTTGACTATATAAATTTTTAAAAAGGATTGATTAATTTAAAGGGAATGGTAATTAAATATATCAAACAAAGTCTTAGGGAAAAAGTAGATAATTGGAAAGAAGGTGAAAATCGAAGAATATCTAAGATGGCTGTTAAATTAAATGCTCAAGCAACTATTAATCTTACAGAAAAAGTTGAAGACCCCATACAAAAGCAACTAGCTAAAGCAATTGTCAACAAAAATGCTGAATTCTATCTACAAGTTGCAGGTATTCAAAGATATGAAGAAATGTCTTTTGTTGATGGGTTTAAAAGTATTGTTTATGATTTCTTAGACAGATTGGTATAATAAAAAAAAGAAATAAATGTGCTAAGTTTTTAAGATATTTCTATTACAATAAATTTAAAAAGTAAATTAATAGAATTCTTTTATGGCAAAGTTATGGCAATTAAATTATGGATATGAAGTAGAAATTTCTAAAGGAGTAAATAAAGGCAAAAAAGGTTATGTAATAGGAATAACAGAAAAGGGAAAAATTGAGATTAATCTCAGTAAAGAACCTTATTCTGGAAAACATGATATCGAAGTAGACCCTTCAAAACTTGAAGTACTTGTTATTGGCAATCCTCATGATATATGTGATTTAAAATATGAAGTAGCACCAAAAAAGCAAACTGAATTTACTGTTGCTAAATTAAAGGTTGTGAATGAAAATCCTGAAATAATAATAAAGTACCCTGAATATTTTACTGTATTGGAGGATGATGATTGGGTTAAATTAGCTAAGAAATATATACAAAAAGAAATTAAAAAAAATAAAATAAGAGTACCAAAAGAAGAAATAAATCAAGGTGTAAAATCACTTGTTGAAAAACTTAAAGAAGAAGACAAGAAACATTAACCAAACATTTCACCCAATGGATTCTCAAAATCTTTGTTGATTTCTGCTAATCTTTGCTTTTTCTCATCATCTAACTCTTCAATCTCTTTTTCAAGCTCTTCTCTTAAGTCTGCATAAGGATCCCCTTTATTTTTCCAATAAACTTCTTTAAGCCAAATATGTATTTCTTCAAAATGAGCTTCTTGTTCAAGCCAAACTTTTTTCTGAGTTTCTAAATGTAATAAAGATTGAAAAGAAATTAACCTTTCTTCTTTGCTTTCTCCTACAAAATCTGTGAATGAAACCTTTACAGAATCTTTATTTTCTTCAAAGTGTCCAAATAATTTTTTATAAATCTGACTTATTTTGTTTTTTATACTAAATTTCCGCTTAGGAAGTGAAATTCCTACTTCTCTAAGTGCATTTTTGTTTACAATTTCCTTTTTAATTCTTCTATTTTCTGTTGTAACTGCCTTATTTAAAGCATCTATTAATTCTTGTAATGTAACTTTTTTTACTCTTGACATTGGGCTTTTAGGAACTAAAACAGGTATTTCTTCGTCAAGCTCAATTCTTTCTAATGTTTGTTGCTTTTGCTCTTTTTCTCCAAACAATATTTCATCTATGCTCTTCAAATGTTTATTTAAAAGTATTTCTGACTTAATCCTTAATAAAAGTGCAGCTGCAAAAAGCACTTTACTTGACACAAAAAAATCAGTTTCCTCTAAATTTTGGATTTTTATAAGGTACTTGTCTGTTAAAATAGTTATATTTATGTCCCAGGGGTCTAATTGTTCTGTATTTATTAGATCATATATTATTTCTTGCCAGCCTATTTCTCTATTAAATAATAAATCATGAACTTGCTCTTGTTTTACACTATTTTTTGAAGCATCGATTTCCTCTTTTTGCATGAATATAGAGAAATTTAGATTTTATAAAT
>Ga0307991_1000820_pt1 | contig 22466 bp, 19 predicted proteins | sample EllFjometagen131_FD_203146 | JGI IMG/M metagenome (GOLD analysis project Ga0307991, IMG submission 203146) | Marine microbial communities from Ellis Fjord, Antarctic Ocean - #131 | ecosystem: Environmental > Aquatic > Marine > Unclassified | place: Southern Ocean | collected 2014-10-08 | reverse complement strand
ATTTAGTTGGATTAGACAATTGTAAAAATGGGCTAGGGGGTCCTAAGGTTGTAAGTGGTACTCATCTTTGGGAGAATTTTTGGGATGATAATTGTGTTCAACAACATGAAATTGTTGAGTGTATTAATGGATGTAAAGATGGGGCTTGTGTAAATTCAGATCTTATTGTTGATACTACTGATGATTTAGTTAAAATTCATTCTGAAAGAGTAGATTTATCTTATTTTCCTAAGATGTTTATAGATGATTACAAAGTTGTTATTAGAGGTGAACCATTAATAGAATCAGATATTTACCTTGCAATAGCAATAGTTGCAAATCTTAAAAGTAATGTCAGGGAAAGAGTTGAAACAGGAGAGGCATCTGCTGATGAATTTAATATTTTCCCAAATTCTCAATGGTCAGGATGGGGCTCTAATAATGCAAAATCTGAAAATTTAATAATTATTGGAGGAATTGGAGAAAATACTGCAAGTAATGTTCTTTTAGGGGCAGCTGATCAATTAGATTATACTTTAAGTGAAGGAGAAGCAATGATTAAGTTGTTTGAAAACTCTGAATATATCCAAATGGTTATTTGGGCATACGGAACTGAAGAACTAAACAAAGTTGAAGAATTGTTTATTAATTGGAATGAACATAATGTTTATGGAACTTGGATAAAAATAAATACTGAAACATTAGAATTTGAAGTTCTTTCAGATAAACTTGAATCTGAGGTTGGAATAAGTTCATCTGTTTGTAATGGTTGTTTAAGAGATTCAATTTGTATACCTTTTGGTACACGAATTAATGATAAATATTGTAGTTTAGATAAAATATTTGAGAATCAAAATATAAATAATGAATTATGCAATAATAATTATGAATGTGTAAGTAATATTTGTATTAATAGTGAGTGTATTGAATCTAATTTATTACAAAAAGTAATTAAGTGGTTCAGAGCCTTATTTGGTTAGTTTCTTTTATTTTTTTATTTTTATATAAAGATAAACATTACTACTATTGGATATTTTAATTTACCAAAAAAATAATAGCATAAAAAACCTCCGAGATGATTATAAATAATATGAGGCTAAATGATGTTACCGACCACAGTCGCAGTGCTCCTGACCATCGGCGAGTGCATGAGTACCACTGCTACTCTTTTGTGTAACCTTATTTCTTTTTTCTATTATTTCATTTAGTTAAAATCTTGCAGATTTGATCTTTTTAGAGTTTACGCTACTTCCATGTTTAGCCTTGAAAGCAGGTTTTAAATATTATGGGAGACTTGGGGCAAACTCTTAGACTTAAATAAATTTATAAATTACTATTCTAATATATTATTATTTTAATTAATTATGATATATTTGAGAGGTAATATTTATGGATATAAAAAATGATAAGTATGTATTAGTTTCACTTGTTGCTATTATTGCCATAGTAGGGATTGTTGCGATTCTTCTAGGTGGTAATAAAGTTTTTGTTGTTTTTCCTACTGAAGAATTAAATTATGATAATATTGGTGGACAAGCAATTGAAACTAGTATGATTGATGAATCTAATTTTGAAGAATCTGATTTAACAAAATATTTGTTAGCTGAAAAAATTGTAAAGAGAGTTGTACTAAACGGTTGCGATACCCTTGAAATTTTAAAGCATGATAGATTAGTCGAAACAGAGCCAGGTATATTTACTACATTTGATTCTGATGGTGAACCTCTTAGGGGCGATTATGGACAGGGAATGTGGAATTGTTATTGTATTGCAGCATCAGGATATAATGGGCCTGCTATTTGTACTGAGACTGGTCCACAAGAATGTCATATAGGAGGTACTTGTACTCAGTGTGTTGGAAGATTTATTGGTGGTGGAACCACAAAAAGTAGTCTTCAAAGTTAAGGCTAAAAAGTAGTTCTTCTTTTGATTTAAAATTACAATAAATCAATATATTTCTTTTTGGATTTTGATATTATAGATTTAGTGACCTGTGTGCTCTGTTAATCTGGAGGTTCATTAGTATCACTGTTACTAAATCGAGTAACATCATTCTACAGCCCTTATTTATATTAATAGATGTTGGGTATTCTTTATGCAGTGATGCCAGAAGATTATTAGGTAATTATTATAATTACCTCTTTTTAGTTTTGGTGATTACTTATTTGAGTGTTTTTCTGTACTGTTTTTAATTAGAATGTAAAAGAAATTTTAATACTAACACTTGTAATGTATCCACCAACAAATGCTTTATTATGCACTAGTGCATTGTTTGCAAAATAGTTATGGTAATTATTAACTTCAATATTGTAAATGTCTGCATTTTCATGAATTTTTATTATTGATTCTACCCTTATATCTTGTTTATTACTTGACATTAAAAAGTCACCTACCTCTATATTTGATGCTTTTTTCCATTTTTCATCTATCCAAAAAGGATGATTTTGTGTTACTTGCCAGTTATTGTTTATTAGGAAATACTCCTTTGTTTTGCCTTTAAAAATATTAGTTACTTCTGAATAAACTATTTCATTATTTTCTGTATCATAAGATTTAACAATATCCCCTATTATAATATTCTGGATTTTTTCGCTTTTCTCATTTAAATCTATTTCTGTATCTTCTAGAAAACACCAAATATTTCCCCCGCCACTTCCAGTCGCACAAAGATTTTGACTTGCCCATAAACAAATTGTTAAACTATTACCACAGGAGCAGCCTCTTGTTGGTATAATTCCTTGAACATTATCTAAGATTGTTTGCTTTAGTTCAGTTTTTTTGGTATTTATTTCAACATTATAAAAAGGTAAGTTTTTAATTTGTGGAGATTTGAAGAATTTATCAATTTTATTGAATAAAGGATCTGATTCACGCGCATTATTGTTTATAAATTCATTTACTTCAATAGGCTCTATTTCTTCAGAAAATTCCACAAAATGTTCCAGTGTGCTAGTTAAATAAAATTCTATTTTTAAACCATCACTTAGTTCTATTTTTATATATTCTTCTTTTTCTACTGCATCAGCAAATTTTTCTATTAGGGATATATCTTTTTCTGTATAATATGAATATTCTTCTTTGGTATATGCTTTGCCACCAATATTTTCTAGATTTATATTGTTTACTGTTAAAATACCTACAATAGCAATTATAGCAATAATTGCAATCAGATAAATATATTCTTTAGATTTATTTTCTTTTGTCATTTTTATTATGCAATTAGTATATAATATAGTAATATGGGGATTATCATTTATAAATATTTATTATTCTGTGACCAAGAACATCATCCACACCATAAATATAGATGATTTATTTTGGTAATAATATTACCGTTCGCAGTCGCAGTTCTCCTGACCAACATCTAGTACATGTTTGTGCTAACATGTCTATGATCTTGTAATATTATTTTTCTGCTTTTGAATTAGAATTTTAAATTAAGAAAGTGTAATAAAATTTATTTACCTACTTCTAGGTTTTCGTTTAAATTTATTCCCTGTTTTATTATTTTTAGAAAATGATTTTTTATTCTTTGACGCAGAGTTAGATTTATGTTTAAATTTAGAATTTCTACTAAAAGATTTTTTTGGTGGTGGTTTAGCTGCTGCGCCCACTGCGTTTTTAGCGGTTTCTGAATGAAATGTATGATCCATTACATCAATCTTTTGCCTTATTAATTTTTCAATATCTCTAAGATAATTTCTTTCTTCAGCTGCGCAAAATGAAAAAGCTGTTCCTTCAGCTCCAGCTCTAGCAGTTCTCCCAATCCTATGAACATAGCTTTCTGCTTCGTTTGGAAGTTCAAAATTTATAACATGTGAAATATTATCAATATCTATCCCTCTTGCAGCAATATCAGTTGCAACGAGTACTTTAATTTTACCAGTCTTAAAATCTTTAATTGCCTTAGTTCTTGCGGTTTGTGATTTATTTCCATGAATTGCGTCAGAAGAAATATTATTTTTATTAAGGAATAGTGCTACCTTATTTGCCCTATGTTTTGTTCGAGTGAAAATTAAAATGCTTGTAAGATGCTCATGTTTTAGAAGTTCTAACAATAGTTTTTCTTTTGAAGATTGGTCAACAAAAAAAATATGCTGTTTAATAATTTCAACAGTCGTTGCTTGTGGTGCAACTTCAACATGAATCGGATTTTTAAGTAGGCTTTTTGCAAGTTGATTAATTTTTGAAGACATTGTAGCTGAGAAAAATAATGATTGTCTTTTATTGGGCAATTTTGAAATTACTTTTTTAATATCATGGATAAATCCCATATCTAGCATTCTGTCTGCTTCATCTAATACAAAGAACTCTATATTGCTTAGGGTAAGTTTTCTTTGATTAAGTAAATCTAGTAATCTACCTGGTGTTGCAACAACAATATCTACTCCTCTAGTTAATTCCTGAATTTGTTTTCCTTGTCCTACTCCACCAAAAATCACTGTATGTTTAAATTTAAGAAACTCGCCGTATGCAGAAAAACTTTCTCCAATTTGGGCTGCAAGTTCTCTAGTAGGAGTAAGTACTAACGTTTTAATCTTCCTAGGATATTTTTCAATCATTCTTTGAAGGATAGGTAGTACAAAAGCTGCGGTTTTACCAGTACCAGTTTGTGCAATTCCTATCAAATCGTTACCTTTCAATAACCCGGGAATAGCTTTTGATTGTATAGGTGTAGGTATTACATATTTCTGTTTAGTTAGCGCTTTTTGAAGTGCAGGTATTAAATCCAAATCTTGAAATGACATTGTATTTTTCATTATATGTGGCAAAAACTACATTTAGTTATAAAGCTTAGCATATGTGTGTAACGAACTTCTCCTTTTTTTACATTTTAAGTAATCCAGAAGTTGAATATAATAACTATTAAATGCATAAGTTTCCATTAGTCTAAATCACATTTTTCTTTTAAAAAAAGAAAAAATCCGTTCTATGAATATATAGCTTTTACTTTGAAAGAACAATTTATCCTATACTTAAAATATAATAGAAAAAGTTATAAAACGTACAATTCCGATAAAAATTATGAATGAAATGAATCTGAGACTTAAACAACTAGAAATTAAATTAAAAGATTCTACTAAAAAATCAAAGACCAAAGATCTACAAACAAAAAACATAGCACTGAAATTGTGGCCTTCGCGTACCTTAAAAGAAATATTAGAAAATCCTTTAAACTACAAACAACCTATTATCCAACCGCGACTTATGACTCAAAAAGAGTTTTTGGATTCTCTTAGGGAAAAAAAAGTACCTCAAGAAATAATTGATCAAATAGAACTAGTTAATGTTGATTACAGAGGTTTTAATAATCAAATATATCCAGGTCAAATCATCATCAATAAATATTTAGTATCTTCAATAAAGAGAATTTTCAAAAGAATTCTTTTAGAAACGGATTTCCCTATGACAAGTATTTTTCCAATTAGTATGTTTAATTGGAATACATCTTCAAGACTTAATAATTGCGGAGCATTTGATTGGCGTTTTGTAGAAAATAGTAACGAGATTTCAGATCATGCTTTTGGAGCAGCTATTGACATAAATTCTGTACTAAATCCTTTTATCAAAAAAGGTTTACCAAATTCTCCAAATTATCCTCGTGATCTAAGTAAAAAAGGAACACTCCAAGCAGATTCAGAAATTGTAAAAATATTCAAAGAGGAAGGTTGGAAGTGGGGTGGAGACTGGAAAAATTCGCAAGACTGGATGCATTTTTATCGACCAGAAATAGCATATAAATATTATGGGAAAGTAGAAGTTGAAGAATAATACTTTTTCTTCACTGATTTTTTATCTTTGAATTATATTTAATAAAGAAGATGGTTCTAATTTAGTTAGTGTTACTAGTTATTGGTCCACCTACATGAGGTACAGTTCCAGTCACCATAGGGTTTACTGTTTGGCTGCCAATGAGTGCTACAGGTTTGCCATTTACAAATATATTTTCTGAACCTTCAATAATTTCTCCTCTTTGAGCAGTCCCATCTCCTTCTCTTGCAATAGGAAGCCCATCAAGAAGAACATTACTGTCACCTTCTATAATTGTATCAGGTGGCCCAACTACTGCAATTGTTGCGCCAACAGTAGCAATCTTTCCACGAGCCCAGACAGGCAAATCTTCTGTTTTAATAGATAATACTTTTCTAGGTTCAGAGTTAAGATAAAGGTTTCCGTCTTTCTCAATAATACCATATTTATCTTCTTCTAATTGCGTGTCAAGCCAGGTTTCATATTCTGAATAAACATAGGTTTTTGCTTCACTTTTACTCATTCCTATACTATCACAATATTCATTATGGAATGCACATTTACAATATTGATAGTTAATATGAACACCACAGAAATCATCTTTGATATTTGATCCAGAACAACCTGCTAATACCAAGACTAGTATAAGTAAAAGTATATATTTAATTGAAAATGTGCTCATAACTCAAATTAATTGTCAACAGAATATAAAGGTTTCTTTTTTTTTATTCCTACTTATGTGTGTTGCATCCTCTTTACTCAAAAAAAGAAATTATTTATAAATTAGCAATACCTAATACATTTATTATGAAAAAAACTATAATCTTTATATTTTTAACATTTTTTATTCTTTTTACTAGTTTAGTAAATGCCCAAGATTGTAAACCAGGATATGAGTGGCAGAGAATGAGTGGTGTAGGTTGTGTTCAAAGTGATTGTAATTCAATAGCTGATGCACATTATAGTTATACCAAAGATTGTGTCTGTGGTTCAGTAGGTTCAATTAATGAAAAACCTAATGATCCCAATAAAGCATGTCACAGAGATTGGGAGTATACCTCTTGTCCTGGATGTCTTTATGCTTGTATACATACAGATGATATGTGCCCTGGAGAAGATATTGTTGTTCTAGTAAAAGATTTTGAAGGGAGTGATAATGATAATAGAAATTATGATGATTACTACGATGAAATTGACAATGATGATAATGAAACTAATTTTCTAGAAGATTTTTACAATGACATCGTCGATTTTGAATTTGTTGAACTTGACAATTTTAATGATTGGATGGGCGCAACTTTTTTTGGAGAAATCGAGTATGAGGAGTGTTCTGCTTATGATAATAAAGGTAAGATTGATTGTGTAATAAATTGGACATTTGATGATTATGATGCTAATGGTTGTAGTCCCCAAGAAAAAATAAAAACTGAAATTGTTGATTCAAAAACAAAAGAAATACATACTTTATGTGCATGTAAAGAAGGATATAAACGGGTCGAAGGTGGCTGTAAATTTATTCCACCCAAAGGGATTAAACTTGAAAATAAAGAACAAGAACAATTGGAATTAGTATATAGAACTCTTAAGTCTAATGAATATAAAGTTATTGAACTAAAGGTAGATGGAAAAATAAAACGGATAGCTGTAATGAGAAGAAGTAATGATCAACTTGTTTTTGGAGGTTCAGGAGTATGGAAATCTTCATTGCAACATTTACTTGAACCAACTACTTGGCAAAAACTTAAAGATATTACTTTCTTTAGTGGACTGAACCCCATTAATTGGTTTCATACTAGTTACAAAGATGCAGATAAAGAACATAAATGGCTAATAGCAAAATTAACTTTAGATGATTATAAAAAAGACATAAAAAAACCTACTCATTTTATACAAACCATGGATACTTATATTAGGTGGTCAATGGATAAAAAAGTTGCTAGGGATACTCTTGCTAGCTATGGGATCATTGCTGGTGGTTCTAACATGATGATAGGCAGTATAACTAGTTATGGTACTACATTTCCTGTAGAGGCAGTGAACAAACTTGCAAGTGAATTACAAATAGATGATTTTGCTCAAGGAATGAGTTATTATATGAGATATAGAGATAAAGGAAAAACACCCCAAGAGTTGATGAATAATCCTCCTGATGATATGGATCTTGCAATTAGTGCCGGAACTGCTAGTTCATTAGGTAATATTATGTTAATACAAAAATATGAAGAAGGATATCAACGTTACAAAGCAGAAAAAGAACTTAAAGAATAGAAAAAGTGATTTATCCAAAATGGTATTACCGTTCTCAGTTCATAATATCCCTAACAAAGAAATGTATCTATTTTCACCAAGTTAAATACTTTAAAACAAACTTGTTGTTGTTTCTAATAAGCTTTTTTCTTAGTTCATCACCAAAGAAGATTAATAATGCAAAAGGAATGCTTATGCTTAATTCTAATAATGATAGTGGTGCTGTTCCAAAGAATTTATTTCCTATGGGAACATAAACAATAAAGAATACTAATAATATTTCTGTTAGTATTCCTAATAGTATTAGTTTATTTTTAATAATTCCTGTTTTGAATATTGATTCTCTTTTGGTTCTGCAAATAAGAACATCTGCAATCTGAGCAATTATTACGCTTGCAAAGAATCCACTTATTGCTCTCATGTATAAAAGGCTGTCTGTGGCTAATGTTTGGCCCCAGACCCATCCTCCTGAATAAAGAATAAAGAAGTAGGTTGCAAATCCTGCTGCGGCTTGTATCACTCCTATTATGCCATAGGATCTAAATAATAAATTTTTAGTTAGCAATCTTTCTTTTCTTGATCGTGGTTTTTTGGTCATAACATCAGTTTCTGGTTTTTCTGATCCCAATCCTAAAGCAGGTAAAAGATCTGTTCCCAGATCAATGGTTAAAATAAGTATGATTGTCAAGGGAAGAGGTAATCCTAGAGCGACAAATGCGATAAATGGTAAAATCTCAGGAACATTACTGGTTAATATATATGCTATAAACTTTTTAATGTTTTCAAATATTGTTCTGCCCTCTTCAATTGCACTTACTATTGTGGCAAAATTATCGTCCATTAAAACCATGTCACTTGCTTCTCTTGCAACTTCTGTACCTATGACACCCATTGCTACACCCATGTCTGCATTCTTCAGTGCAGGTGCATCATTAACTCCGTCTCCTGTAACTGTAACAACTTCTCCCATTGCCTGTAGAGCTTTTACAATCTGTAGCTTTTGAGCAGGAGCAGTTCTTGCAAAAAGTATGTTATCTTTTTTTAGGAACGCTTTTAATTTATTACTAGATATTTTTGTAAGTTCATCTCCAAGCATAATATTTGATTTTGCATTTTTATTTATTATCCCAACTTTTCTAGCAATGGCTTCTGCAGTTAGTGGATGATCCCCGGTTATCATAATTACTTTAATTCCTGCTGTTTTACAATCTTTTAGTGCCATAGGAACTTCTTTTCTAGGAGGATCTATCATTCCAACTAATCCTGTAAATATATATTCTTTTTCAGGGCTTTTAACTGTTTTAATATCTTTATATGCAAAACCTAGAACTCTTTCTCCTCTGGATGCAATCTCTTTGTATTTATTGATAATTAGTGTTTTATCTTTTTTCGTTAATTTTCTAACTTTTTGATTAATACGTATTTTATTGCATTTTTCTAAAATAACTTCTGGCGCACCTTTAAGATGTGCACGAATACCCTTTTTGTATTTGTTATAGGTAATCATTCTTTTTGTTTTAGAATCAAAAGGAGATTCTCTAAGTCTTTTATGTTTATTTGTTAATGAATCAACATTGTTTTGTGTGTTTGCAAATTTTATGAGAGCTGTTTCTGTTGGGTCACCAAAATGTTCTCCTTTGTGATTGATGTATGCATTGTTGCAAAGACTCATTGTTTCTATAAGATGAGAAACGCCAATTTTATCTTTTAGGTTTGGTTCATCAATACCAAACTCTTTTGTGTTCATAAAAATAGTTTCTATTCTCATTTTATTTTCTGTGAGTGTTCCTGTTTTGTCAGTGCAAATTATTGTGGTTGAACCCAGTGTTTCAACTGATTCTAAATTTTTAATTAGTGCTTTCTTCTTTGCCATTCTTTTGGCAGCCATTGATAATGAAAGGGTAACAGTTGGTAATAGTCCTTCAGGAACATTTGCAACAATAATCCCTATGGCAAAAACTAAACTAGCAGTTGCTTTATTTCCAAGGAAAAGACTAACAAGAAAAAATATTATGCCAAGGATTATTGCTATTCTTGATATAATTTTAATAAAATGATTAATCTCTTTATGTAATGGAGATTTAACACTCTTTGTTTCTTTTGTAAGTTTTACAATTTTTCCAATTTGAGTATTCATTCCTATTCCATAGACAACTGCTTTTCCATTGCCTGTTTGAACAAGAGTTCCTGAAAATAATACATTCCTTGATTCTAGAATATTATTATGGGTAGGAATATTTTTTCTTAGTTGTGGTTCGGATTCTCCTGTGATTGATGCATGATCAACTTTCATTCCATTAGATTCCAATATTCTTGCATCTGCAGGTATTTTATCCCCTTCTTCAAGAAAAATTACATCTCCGGGCACAAGATTTTCTGCAAGTATTTTAACACGTTTATTATCTCTTAGAACTGAAACTTCTGAAGGAAGCATTTTCTTAAATGATTCCATAATCTTTTCACTTTGGTATTCTTGAATAAATGTAAATGTTGCATTAAGAACAACAACTATTAATAATGCAATTCCAATGTATAAGTTTCCTTCTCCTGGATAAAGATGGTTTGCTAAGAAAGCAAGTATTGAACCAACAAGTAATAGTATTGCGAAAAAATTGCTAAACTGTTTAAGATAATTAATAATCATAGAATTTTTCTTTTTGGTAACAAGAATGTTTTTGCCAATTTTTTCTAATCTTTTATTTGCTTCTAAACTAGATAATCCTTGTTCTGTTGTATTAAAAATTTTATAAAATTTTTCCAACGAAACTTTATGAATATTTTTTAATTCTTCCATATTAATAATCCTAGTATTTGCATTATTAGTTTATAACTTTTTATGTTTAATTAGGTGCTTAAATGATTCTTTCCTTTCTGAGACTTGTGTGTACTCGCAATTGGGGTGCATATATGTTAGTTGCGCTTTTTTTAGTAATCTAATTATTAGATTAAAGGTATGTGAACTCCTAATTTATTTAATAAGAAATCATAAGATATAATGATTAATATTATTATGAAGGCAAAGATAACAATCTTATGTTTTATCAGAAAACTTGAATGTTTTTTTCTTAAATGTTTAACCCCAATTAGGTTATCTGCAATGTAAATCGATAAAAAAGTTCCAATTCCTGATAAAATTATTATAATCCAATATGGGAAAGGTGTATCAAGAATATGTTTGAATAAAGCTAATAAAATTGTTTTATCATATATGCTTGGATTATTAAAGAATACAAAAATATTAATGCTTATAGCAATAATCCACACAATTATTTCTGAATAAATCATTTTTATTCCTGTGATTAACCGCATTGGGAAATCTAGTAAAATACCTGCATCTGCAATAGGTGTGCAAAATACAAAAAAAGACCAACTAGTGATGCTAATTATTAAACCATCTCTTATGCCATGAGATTTAGAAACAAATAGGAAATAAATTATTATTAAAACTCCAATTGAAATAAACTTTATTATTGGGTGAGTATCAAACTCTTTTCTTATTGAAGAGAATATTTTATTTTTATCTCCAACTAGATTCTTATATATATTCATAAATAATTAATTCACTTGTTTTTATATAAACTTATTCAATAAGTGGTATTTTTCTAATAATAAAATTGAGATCTGTGTGCACTAACTAACTAAAGTGCATTCCCCATTCTAACAGCAAATATTATAAATGACTGCAATCTATTAAGTGGAATGAATGGTTCAAAGCTGTTAAAAGAGAAATATTTCAAGTTTTTTGAAAAGAATAATCATAAAAAGATAGATTCTGCTTCACTAATACCTGATAATGATCCTAGTGTATTATTCACAACTGCAGGAATGCATCCTTTAGTTCCTTTCTTAGTTGGGCAAGAACACCCGTTAGGGAAAAGAATTGTTAATGTGCAGAAGTGTATAAGAACTGGGGATATTGATGATGTCGGAGATAAAGGTCACTTAACTTTCTTTGAGATGCTTGGTAATTGGAGCTTTGGTGATTATTTCAAGAAAGAAGCAATAGAAATGAGTTTTGAATTTTTAACAAAAGAGCTTGTTTTTTCAATAGAAAAATTAGCATTTACTTGTTTCCAAGGAGATAATGATGCTTCAAAAGATGAGGAGTCTGCAAATGTTTGGTTGTCTTTAGGAGTGTCTAAAGATCGAATAGCCTTTCTTCCTAAAAAAGAGAATTGGTGGGGGCCTGCAGGAGAAACAGGTCCGTGTGGTCCAGATACTGAAATGTTTTATTGGAATTCAAAAGAAGAAGTTCCAAAAGATTTTGATCCTGAAAATGAAACTTGGGTTGAAATTTGGAATGATGTCTTTATGCAGTATAATAAAACAAAAGATGGAAAGTATGTTCCATTACTACAAAGAAATGTTGATACTGGAATGGGGTTTGAAAGAGTTGCAATGATTCTTGAGAATAAACCTGATGTCTATGAAATAAGTACAATAAAACCTATTATGAATAAAGTTCAAGGGATTGCTAAGATTCAGGAACCAAATTCAGAACAATTACATTCACTAAGAATAATAACTGATCACATGAGAGCCGCAACATTTATTCTCGGAGATCATAAGGCAATAATCCCCTCTAACTTAGATCAAGGATATGTTTTAAGAAGGTTAATTAGAAGAAGTATAAGGCATCTGAAATTATTGGGAGTCAATATTGTAGATAATAATATAACTCCTATAATTGCGGAAAAAATTATCGAATTATATCAAGATGAATACTCAGAATTAAAAGATAATAAAGAATTTATTCTAACTGAATTACGAAAAGAAGAATCCAAATTTGAAAAAACACTTGAAAAAGGATTAAAACAATTTGAAAAGTTAGCAACTAAAGATATTGACGGTAAAAACGCATTTTTATTATTCCAAAGTTATGGTTTTCCCATAGAGATGATTGAAGAATTAGCTCAAGAAAAAAAGATTAAGGTTGATGTGGAAGGATTTAATCAAGAGTTCAAGAGACATCAAGAATTATCAAGAGTTGGTGCAGAAAAAAAGTTTAAGGGCGGATTATCTGATAATTCTGAAGAAACAACAAAACTACACACTGCAACTCACTTGTTGAATCAAGCTCTAAGAAATATTCTCTCTGATGATATCAAACAAAAAGGTTCTAATATTACTCCAGAAAGATTAAGGTTTGATTTTAATTTTGAAAGAAGAGTTACACCAGAAGAAATAATAAAGATAGAGCATGTTGTTAACAAAGTAATAACTCAAGGTTTAGAAATTACAAAAGAAAAAATGAAGTTAATGGATGCTCTTAAGCTTGGTGTACAAGCAGAGTTTGGTGCAAGATACCCTGATGAAGTTTGGGTTTACACTATTGGAGATTTTTCTAAGGAAATTTGTACTGGCCCACATGTTGAGAATACAAATAAATTAGGAATATTTAAAATAAAAAAAGAACAGAGTTCTGCAGCAGGTGTTAGAAGAATTAAAGCAGTTCTTTTGAATAAATAAAACGAGGTAAAAAAATGTCGAAAAAACTTAGAATTCATCAATTTTTATTCAGAACAGGTTTATTTAAATTTAAGAGAGATGTCTATGATGCTCTTCATAAGGGGTTAGTTACCATTGATGGTAAGGTCATAAAAGATAAAGATTATCAGTTTAAATTGTCCTTACCTGTTAAATATGATGGTAAAGAAGTTAAAATATAACTAAACAGCAAGTTTAAACTATAATTTCTATTAAAAGCATCACCTTTAAAAAAGACAATTCTAATATTTGGCTTATGGCTAAAAAATACTATTTTATTAGTGACTTACACATAGGTGGTGATGGGCCATTAAATGAATGCGAGTTTGAACCAGAATTAATAATCTTTCTAAAGAAATTAGAAAAAGAAAGAGATGTAGAATTAATAATTGTAGGAGATACTTTTGGTTTCTGGGAAATATCTAAACTTGAAAATTCAAATAAATTAAAATATGTTCTTAATACTCATAAAAAATTATTTAATCAGTTTAAGAAAACTGGGGCAAAAATAAAAATAACCATTATTCCTGGTAATCATGATCATGAACTTGTTTGTAATAAGAAATATAAATTTCTTCTAAAGAAGTATAATATTAATTTAGAATCAAAACAATATATAATAAGAAGTGTTGCTGGTAAGAAGATTTGGATTGAGCACGGAAGTCAACAAGATGAACCAACATCTTTTATACCATTTGATGATAAGAACTACAAGCCATTGGGATTTCATGTAGCTCAAAAATTATTGATAGGTGCAGGTAAATCTTCAGAAGTTGCAAAACGTCCTTGGATAAAAGATGTTGAATCAGTAACTCCTGACGAAGCAGTTCCTCATTGGCTGTTTTCAAATTATTTTTACAAAGAAATGAGTCCTTTATTAAGATATTTTTTATTACCTTTTATTTTAATGTTGACATTAAGTTTTTTAATATTACTATTCTTAGTTTTACAACAGTTTGGCGTATTTCCAGGAGTATCAATATATGGACCAATACTTAAATTGGGATTAGTTGGAAGAGCGATTATGGTTATTATAACGATAGATATTATTCTAATTATATTCTTGCTTTTGATTTCAGTTCCATTATATTTACTTATAAGAGATTTTAAGAAAGCATTAATAAGATACCATGTAATTGGTGACGAAGGTGTAAAAAGAAATAAGTATAATACTGTTATTGATTATACGAGAAAACTTTTTAAGAAAAATGGTGTTGATATTTTTGTAACTGCACACACTCACAATGTTTCTTTGGAAAAAATTGGTAAAAAAGTTTTAATAAATACTGGAACTTGGTTAAAGAGGATGAGAAGAATTAAGAATAGATTCAAGTATTTACCCGATATTTATTACCCCTCTTATGAATTATCATATTTTAAAATTTATGCACATAAAAATAAAGTTGCAATTGAGTATTGTAAAATGCCTAAGAAAATTAAAGATTTAATGCTAACTCCTCTTGAAAGATCTCTTATAGTCTTAAGAAGTAAAAATGTAAAACCGACGAAAATTCCTGATATAACTTATGTTTAATGCAAAAGTATTAAAAACAATTAATTCTTTTACTTTCTTATGGACAAAATTATTTTAGGAATAGAGAGTACTGCACACACTTTTGGGATTGCAATCACTCAGGGCAAGAAAGTTTTGTGCAATCTTAGAGGTTCTTACACAACAGAAGAAGGTGGAATGATCCCGTTTAAAGTTGGTGAGCATCATCTAAAAGTTTTCATAGATTTATTTCAAAAAGCATTAGTTGATACAAATATTTCTAGTAAAAATATTGATGCAATAGCTTTTTCTCAAAGTCCAGGCCTTGGGCCTGCTCTAAGAATTGGTGCAACCTTTGCACGAAGTTTGCATTTATTATTAAGTAAACAATTAATAGGTGTTAATCATTGTATTGCGCATCTAGAAGTTGGAAGAGTTCTATTAGGTGCAAAAGATCCAATACTTGTTTATGCTTCAGGTGCAAACACACAAATAGTTGCCTACGATGAGCATAAATACAGAATATTTGGTGAAACCTTGGATGTGGGTATTGGAAACTTTTTAGATAGTTTTGGTAGATATGCGGGGTTAGGATTTCCTGCAGGACCAAAGATAGATAAACTTGCAAAGGGCTCAAATAATTTTATTGAACTCCCATATAATGTTAAAGGAATGGATTTGGTATTCGGTGGAATACTAACCAATCTTCGACAAAAATTGCAATCAAAAGAATATGAATTAAAAGATTTATGTTATTCTGCACAAGAAACTGTTTTTGCAATGCTCATGGAAGTAACAGAAAGAGCAATTGCTCACACAGGCAAAAAAGAGATACTTCTTGGTGGGGGAGTTGCATGCAATTCTCGGTTACAAGAAATGGCAAAGATACTTGCAAAAGAAAGAGGAATAAAGTGTTATATTCTCGAAAATCAATATAACCTGGATAATGCAGCAATGATTGCTCTAACTGGTGGATTGATGTTGAATGCAGGTGTTTCTACATCTATGGCAGACAGTATTGTCAAACCCTATGAAAGAACAGATGAGGTTGTTGTTAGTTGGAGAGAAGAATGAGATTCGCAGCATTAGCATCAGGTTCATCAGGAAATTGCTTTGTTATTGAAAAAAACAAGAAACTAATATTAATAGATGCAGGAATATCTTGCAAACAAACATTCTTAAGATTAGAAAATCTAAAATTAAATCCAAGAAAGATTGATTCAATATTTATAACTCATGAGCATAGAGACCACATAAAAGGTCTAGATGTTCTAAAAAAGAAAACAGATGCAGAAATATTTATTACAAAAAAGACATTTCTGAATGCAAGAACAACACTCGATAAAGATCAAGTTAATTTTATAAAGAATAATGAGACAATTAGGAGAGTAGGATTTGAAATAAACGCATTTAGTAAAAGTCATGATGCAGAAGATCCTGTTTCTTTTATAGTTCATGGAAGTAATTCTCTCGCAGTATTGACAGATATAGGTAAGCCTTGTAGTAATGTCATAGGTGCAGTTAAAGATGCTGATTCAATTATTCTGGAGAGCAACCATGATGAAGATATGTTACAGAATGGGCGTTACCCTATATTTTTAAAGCGAAGAATTGCTTCTAATGTTGGGCATTTAAGTAATCACCAAGCTTCATTGTTAGCATTAGAGAATGCAAGCAAATTAAATAATTTGGTTCTTGCACATTTGAGTTTAAATAATAATACAGAAGAACTTGCTTATAAAAATATGTATCTTAATCTAAAAAAGTCCAAAGCTAAGCCTAAAAAGCTTACAGTATCAAATAGATATCAAGAGACAAAGTTATTTAGAGTTTAATTAAATAGAAAAAGTTTGTAAAAAAAAATTAAGAAATTTTAATTGTTGATCATTTCAATCTCGATGCTTAAACCTTCAGGAATCGGTACTCTCATAACCAATCTTAGTGTTCTCTCATCAATACCTAGGTCAATAAGTCTTTTGTAGACTCTCATTTCGAATCGATCCCAAGTTGCTTTACCATTACCACAAGGACTTTTTCTTGTTGTAATTTTAAGTTTCTTAGTTGGTAAAGGGATTGGCCCTTTCATCAAAACTCCAGTTTTATCCACAATATCCTTGATATATTTACATACAGAGTTTATCTTGTCTATATCTGTGCTTGCTAGTTTTATTCTTGCTTTTTGCATGGTTATTTCCTTCCTAAAATTTAATAAAATATCAGAGAATTGGACTAATAATCTCTGAATTTAAAAAAATAAAAATGAAGTAAAAATTTACTTCTTAGTCATATCTTTTTTAACTAAATCGATACACATACCTGCTGCAACAGTTGCACCAGAATCTCTGATTGCAAATCTTGATAATGGAGGAATGTCGTTCTTCTTTTCGATTACTAATGCTACAGTAGGTTTAATTCTAACAATAGCTGCATCCCCATTCTTAATAAAGTCAGGGTTTTCTTCAAGAACTTCTCCAGTTGCAGGATTAAGTTTTTTCTCAATTGCTACAATTTGACAAGCAACCTGTGCTGTGTGAATATGGAATACAGGTGTGTAACCAACAGTCATAACACTAGGATGATTTAATACAACAATTTGTGCAGTAAATTCAGTAACAACAGTAGGTGGGTTATTAGGATGTCCAATAACATCTCCTCTTGTTAAGTCTTTTTTACCAAAGCCTCTAACTGAAAGACCAACGTTGTCTCCAGGAATTGCTTCCTTGATTTGTTCATGATGCATTTCGATTGTTTTACATTCACCACTAACACCAGTTCCTTCTCTTCCAGGCATTGCAATTAATTTGTCTCCTGGTTTTAGGATTCCTGATTCAACTCTTCCAACAGGAACAACACCTATACCTGTAATGTTGTATACATCTTGAACAGGCATTCTAAACGGTAAATTAGTTGGTTTTTCTGGGGCCTTTAAGCTGTTAATTGCGTCTAATAAAATTGGTCCTTTATACCAATCCATTTTATCAGATTTCTTAGCAACATTATCTCCAAGTTGAGCTGATGCTGCAACAAAAGTGATTTCTTCTGGATTATACCCAACACTCTTTAACAAAGCAGAAACTTCTTCCTTAACTTTATTATATTTTTCTTCAGAATATTCAACACCTTTGATATCCATTTTATTAATAGAAATAATAATTTGGCCAACACCAAGAGTTCTTGATAAGAAAATATGTTCTTTAGTTTGTGCGTTTACACCATCATTTGCTGCAACAACTACAACAGCTGCATCAGCTTGTGAAGCTCCAGTAATCATGTTCTTAATAAAGTCCTTGTGTCCTGGTGCGTCAATAATAGTAAAGTAGTATTTGTCAGTTTCAAACTTTTTGTGTGCAAGATCAATAGTAATTCCTCTTTCTTGCTCTTCTTTTAAGTTGTCCATAACATATGCGAATTCAAATCCAGATTTTCCTAGCTCTGCTGCTTTCTCTTTGAATTTTCTCATTTGCTGTTCTGATACATTTCCTGTATCAAACAATAATCTTCCGACTGTAGTTGATTTACCGTGATCAACGTGTCCGATAAATACTAAGTTTATGTGTGGTTTTTTATCTGCCATTTTATATTTACCCTAGCCTCCGCTTTTTTTAAATAAATTGCATTTATTAATTTAAGTGAAGGAATTAGAGAGTATTTAAAAAGCTTTTGGGTTTTTATGTTTAAAACTTCCCTCGTTTATTGCAGGGTTTTTTGTTTTAAAGAATTGATTTCAAGTTATTATATAATGGTAACATAAAGATTATATATAACCTGGTTTTACATAGTAAAATATTGGTTAAATTTAGTTATAAAATAGTGAGGTAAGTAATATGGAATTAAAACAACCAGAATCGATGGATGAATTATTATATATGACAATCAGAGAACATGAAGGTTTTAAAGCAAGAGCTTGGGTTTTTAAAGAGCTTTGTCCTAAATGCAAAAAAGGATTAATTGCAAAACCAAAAGATCCTAAAACAGGAAGGCCAAAGATAAGAGCAAAAGAATATCAATGTAATGAGTGTGGTTATACTATCCCTAAAGAAGAATATGAAGAAACATTAATGTGTAATATTGAATATACTTGCCCTGAATGTAAAAATGATGGCGCAATTCAAGTTCCATTTAAAAGAAAATCCTTCATGGGAACAAAAGCAATAATTTTCTTTTGTGAAAAATGCAATCATAAACTTGCAATCACAAAGAAGATGAAAAAACCTAAGAAGAGTAAGAAGAAATAATTTCTTCTTTTTACCAACAACATTTTTAAATGCAGTTCTTTTTCTTGTTTTTTAGATGGCATTTGTTAAAAAGAAAAAAAAGCCTTTCAGAAAAGGTAAGAAAGGTAACAATTCTGAAGAAGAAGTATTCCGAGTTAGGACTCCAAGAGACAAAGAAGTTATAGGTATTTTAGAGCAAAGACTTGGTGGTAGCAGAGCAAAAGTAAGGTGTATTGATGGCAATACTAGGGTTTGTAGAATTCCTGGAAGATTAAAAAGACATTTATGGGTTAGAGAAGGAGACACTATTCTTGTTGAACCTTGGGAGTTCGGCGGAGATGAAAAAGGGGATATTTTATTTAAATATAGGCCAATACAAATAAATTGGTTGAAAAAAAATGGATATCTTGATAAGTTAAAAGATTTAGATGAATTCTAATAATAAAACTTATAAATAAAATATTACAACAATTCAAATAACAAGATGAATAGAAAAGAAAGAAGGCAATTATTGAAAGAGAAACAATTTTCTGATGCAAGTGTTGAACAAAATAAAATTTCATCAGATAAAGGAAGAGGATTTTTTCAAAGAATATATGAAGATGAATATAAAAAATTAATTTTTATTCCTTTCGCAATTTTATTAATTGCAATAACTATTATTATTATGAACGTTGTACAAACAGGTGAGTTTGTAAACAAAGGATTTTCTTTAAGCGGTGGAACAGCAATTACTGTTGTTGCAGGTAATATAAATATAGATGTAATAGAAGATCAACTAAAATCAAATCTTCCTGATAATCAATTTAGTATAAGGGTTTTATCTGAGGCAGGTGTTGCCAGGGGATTTAATATTGAATCAGATATGACTGATAATGGTGAAGCAATAATAAATGAACTTGAAAAGCTTTCGCCAGGAATAAAAGACAGCGATAGTTTATCTGTTACAACAATGGGTTCAAGTTTAGGGGATTCATTCTTTAAAGATGCAATTCTTGCAATTATAATCGCATTTATCTTTATGTCAATTGTAGTATTTATTATCTTCAAACAGGCAAGTCCAAGTCTTGCAGTTATACTTTGTGCTTTATCAGATATTGTTGTAACAATTGCTGCAATTAATATTTTCGGAATAAAACTTAGCACTGCGGGTATTGCAGCATTATTAATGCTGATTGGTTACTCTGTTGATACGGACATTCTTCTTTCTACAAGGGTTATCAGAGAGAAAAAAGGCCGTGTAATGACTAGGGTTTATGACGCTCTAAAAACAGGAATCACTATGAATGCAACAACTTTAATAACTGTTATCGTTGGAATCGTGATTTCTCAATCACCAGAATTAAAACAAATATTTACAATATTATTAATTGGTTTAGTTATTGACATAATTAATACATGGATACAAAATGTTGGTATACTAAGATTATACTTAGAAAGAAAAGATAGACCAAAGGTAAAGAGTGAATCTAATGGGCAGTAATGGTGTAACAAAAAGGATATTGAAAAAGACAAGAGTAATTATATTAATCATTGCATTAGTTCTTTCTCTATTCGCAATACAATTCTTAACTGTTGGAAACACAGGTGTTGCAATCAGAACAATTTCTAAAGATAGTGCAGCTGCAGTTGCAGGAATTGCAAGCCCAAGAACTACTCAGCCAATGGCAAGAGAGGTAATTGTTGCACTTAATAATAAAAATATAGACACTGTAGAGGATTACTTTACCTTTACAAAAGATCTTAAAATTAACCAATCAATTAGTGTAAAAACAGTTAACAGAAAATTCTGTTTTGTTGTTGGTTGTTTGATTAATGATTATAATACTTATAGATTAAAAGTTCAACCTGAATACGAAATTATTGAGTTAAACGAAACTGAATCTATTGATATCACAGAACAAGTTTTTAATGAAACTATTAATGAAACGGTAAATGTTACGCGTACCGAAATTATAAATAAAACAATAAAGAATGTTCTTGGCCCAGCAGATATTGGTTTTAGTGTTTATCCTGCACCAAGTAATAATCTTAAAAAGGGTCTTGATCTTCAGGGAGGGACAAGAGTTCTTTTAATGTTAGATGAGCATGTCGATACAGATGTTATGGAGCTGGTTATTGATAATATAAAACAAAGATTAAATGTTTATGGTTTAACAGATATTGTTGTTAGAGAAGTAAAAGGTTTTACCGGAACTGGCGATCAATATGTACTTGTAGAAATTGCAGGAGTTAATAGTGAAGAGATTCGTGATCTTATTTCTCAGCAAGGAAAATTTGAAGCAAAGATCGGTGGCGAAGTTGTTTTTATTGGTGGTAAAGATATAACTTATGTTGCTAGAGCAGGAGATCAAGCAGGGCTTGAATACGGAAGTTGCGGGCCTGTTTCTGACGACTTATATACTTGCAGATTTAGATTTGGTATCTCACTTACTCCTGAGGCAGCGCAAAAACAAGCAGATATTACTGCAGAATTACCTATTGTTGTTGAAAACGGAAGGGAATATCTTAATGAATCAATTACATTGTATCTTGATGATGAGTTTGTTGATGAATTAAGAATTGGTGCTGAACTTGGTGGTAATGCTGTAACAGAGATAATGATTAGTGGTTCTGGAAGTGGCATAGATGAACAATCTGCTGCAAACGATGCAATTGTTAGCATGAAAAAACTTCAAACTGTTCTAACAACTGGAAGTCTTCCTGTTAAAATCAATATTGTAAAAACTGATACTATTAGTCCAACTCTTGGTGAACAATTTATTAAGAATATTATGTTAGTAGGGTTACTTGCAATTATAGGTGTTTCACTTGTAATCTTTATTAGATATAGAAATCTTAAAGTTTCAATCCCTGTTATTATAACAATGCTTTCAGAAGTATTTATTTTGTTAGGGTTTGCTTCACTTGTAGGATGGAATCTTGATATTGCTGCAATCGCAGGTATCTTAATTGCTGTCGGAACAGGTGTAGATGACCAAATAGTTATAACAGACGAAACAATGAAGAATGCTATTGGAGAATCACATCTTACTTGGAAACAAAGATTCAAAAAAGCTTTATTCATAATTATTGCTGCATACTCTACTACAATGGTAGCAATGCTTCCTTTGTATTTTGCAGGTGCAGGATTAGTTAAAGGTTTTGCTTTAACAACTATGGCCGGAGTAACTATCGGCGTTCTTATAACAAGACAAGCTTTTGCAGCCATTCTTGAAGAATTAGTTAAAAAGTAGTTTATTTCTTATTTTTTTTACGACAAAACTTTTAAATTACCCTTCTTTATATAGAATAGA
>Ga0307991_1000819_pt1 | contig 22472 bp, 17 predicted proteins | sample EllFjometagen131_FD_203146 | JGI IMG/M metagenome (GOLD analysis project Ga0307991, IMG submission 203146) | Marine microbial communities from Ellis Fjord, Antarctic Ocean - #131 | ecosystem: Environmental > Aquatic > Marine > Unclassified | place: Southern Ocean | collected 2014-10-08 | reverse complement strand
TTGGCGTTAGCAGTACTAAAACCGGCACCAAAACTAGCTCCTTTACCAACATCAGAATTACCCTCTGCCCAAATTACTTGATTAGAGTTCTCTAGTGCCTTCATTTTTGCCAGAGACACAACATGATTCATAGCTTCTTTTTCAGATAGGTTACCTATGGCTATTAGATCTTTTATTCTCTGAGCCATAGCCTCGGAAATTTTATCCATTCCCTTTGACACACCCGTAGCACGAAACACCTCAACTTCTTCTCCGGCTGCTGCATCTATTAAAGCTTTTTTTGCCTTTTTTTTAGCAATTTTAATTTCTACAGCTGCCACTTCATCATCCGTCTCTGCTGCTTGTCTCCGTTTAATCTGTGCTACAACGTCTTCTGGCATATCTATATCAGAAATATTAAAGTATAGAGGTTTTATTCCCCAACCCATTAACACCTTATAAAGATGACTTTCACTTAATTCTGGTGGATCTTCACCTGAAACAGGTTTCTTTGTAACAACAATCCATCTCAAATCAAAATCATTTTTTAAAGAATTTACTTTCTCTATACGAAAAAGTGATAGGAATGAACGAATGGTGTCGTCTGCTTGTTCTGCAACCATCTCCATCACATTAGACGTCACATAGGTAGCCAGATATGAATCAACAACCTGAAAAGAAAAAGATACATTCATTGAAGCAGACTGATCTTCAAAATTGACAGTTCCTCCACCTTTCTCACCAGGCTCACCAAGAGATAAGGTCATGGACTGTACTCCCATAAACACCTCTGCGTCCACATTACTAAACCATCTAACCCGCCAATTCAAGCCAGGTTTACAAGTTTTCCAAAATTTATTAAAGATGGAAATATTATATTCCGATTTCTCTGGTACTGTAAAGAATTGTATTAACAACAATGCTAATACAATAATTACTAAAATTACTAATAAAATTATCCAAAAAGTCATGTTTTTTTCCCTGGCTTACTTTACTCGTCCGAGGGTCCCGTTTTTATGTTAGTTTATAATTATTATTTTTAAAGATCATTTAAATCGGTGTCTTTTTCACCACCATATTTACCAATACTATAGCACATTTTTATTATTGTGTCAATACATAGTATTTAACAACCTGATATTAGTTAAAAATACAGCTATTATTTAATAAAATATCAGGATATTCCCTTCGTTGACAAAGTAAATTAATTCTTGTATACTGATTCTATAATTCACTCATTCATTAACAATAAAAAAAATAAAAATGGCAAGAAAAACGGAAATTCAACATCGTCTACAAAGACGACGTAAAGAAAAAAAATACGTGGTAACTAAAATTGTTTGGTTGAATCTTGACATGATTCACATCGAACAAACACCATTCGCCAGCGCGGCTGCAATGCATAAGAGATTTATGCATTATTTAGGAAAAGTACAGTGGTGCGCCTTTCACTTCCCGATAAATGGAAGAATGAATGAGTTGAAAAAAGCTATAACTGAAGCTGACCATTTTGTTATCCATAGTAAAAATTCAATCCATAAACTGGACAATGCCAAAATAGCAGCAATTGTTGATATGATTGAGATGGTAAAAAAGTATAACGAATACTTAAAAATATATACCAATAACTCAGCCGGTAAAAAAATTAACCCCGGAGCAATAGAATTCACCAACCCAAAACATTTACTAACCATATTAAAACAAACCATCAAGCAATGACATAAAAAACATAGTAACAAAACAAAACCACTTGTATAAAACAAGTGGTCTTTTTTATCTGAGCCGTTTTCGGGATTCGGACCCGAGACCTTTTCCTTACCATGGAAATGCTCTACCAACTGAGCTAAAACGGCAAATTAAATTTTATCCTCCAATAAATCAATCTTGGCCTTTAATTCAGCTAACTTCTGATTTTCTGGGTTAGCTGCCGCCAATTTCTCCCAAGAACTTAAAGCTAATTTTTTATCTTTTCTAATTATACTTAAATCAAAAATTAAATCAAGATAGCGTGGATTATTCGGTTCGGCATCCAAGGCCTGACGTGTATATTCTAAAGACTCATCAAACAAACCCAACTCAAAACAAACCCAAGCTAAAGAAAAATGAATCTCAGCAATAATCACGCCTTCTAACATTTCCGGATCACGACCTAATTGTAAAGCAAGCTTTAAAGTATGTTCTAAAGTTGCCTTAGCCTCCTGAAAATTTTTACGCAAACGATATGACTCCGCTAAATCTAAAAAAGCTAATAGACGTTTAGAATCAAGACTGATAATCTCAATTAAATTTTTCTCGGCCGCTTCATAATCATATTCAGATAAAGCGCTTTTGGCGCGTAAAAATAAATCCGCAATTAACTCCCTCTTTTCAGTAAAGTTTAATTTCTTTTGTCGACGAAGTTCATCACGAAGCTTGCTCAATCTTTGATATTTCTTTTTTAAAAAGTTACTAATTGCTCCACCAATCAAATAACGAAGTTTCTGCCAACTTTTAGACAAATAACTAAAATCTCTAGCTACTCGCTGACGTAAAATCTGTTCTTTAAATTTCGCCTCTTTTTCACCAGGAATATTTTCTACATCCAGAATTGATAAAGCCGGAAACTTACAAATTATAATATACAAAATCACTAATAATGAAAAAGCGGCAATTATCCAAGCAATGATATTTAACATAGAAAAAATTTATGATTTTACAATCTTTTTAAAGCTCTGAGCCTTAAGGCTGGCACCACCGACCAAGAGGCCATCAAAACCACCTGGTACCAAAAAATCAGCAGCATTCTCAGGGGTCACGCTACCACCATATAAAATTGGTGCCTTTTTTAAACCAGCGCGTTTACATAATTCTAAAATAGTATGTTTTACATCTAAGGCTTTTTCCGGATCACAATGAAGACCGGTACCAATTGCCCAAATTGGCTCATAGGCGATAAGCAGTGAACGCACGCCATTATCAGACAGATAATTTAAAGCTCCTTTTAACTGAGCCTTAATCACGACCGCTTCCTTGCCCTGTTTCCTTTCGGCTGCATTTTCACCCACGCATAAAACTGGTTTAATTTTTTGCGCCAAGGCCATTCTGATTTTCGCAGCCAATAATTTATTTGTCTCCTGCAAATATGAACGTCTTTCACTGTGTCCAATTAAAACATATTTAGTATCAAAAGAAGCTAAATCAGCCGCAGAAATTTCTCCCGTGTAAGCCCCTCTTTCAAAAGCAGCCACATCTTGAGCGCCAAGTAATAGTGATGTGCCTTTAAATATTTTTGAGACTGAAGCTAAGCTTAGAAAATCTGGACAGACAACTGCCTTGCCGTTAAAATCTTTAAAATTCTTTGCAAAACTTTTGGCAGCTTTAACAGCCTCAATCGGACTAAGCTGCATTTTCCAATTGGCAATGAATATTTTTTTGGACATAAATTTAAAAAAATTATTTAACTTGTTCTATTACCCATTTATAAGTGCGAGCGATACCCTCAGTAAAATTAATTTGCGGTTGCCAGTCCAATGCTTCTTGAGCACGAGCATTGGATAAACAACTACGTTGTTGTTCACCAGCTCGAGCAGACTCTAATTTTACTTCTATCTTTTTCTGAGACACATCTTCGATAACTTTTATCATCTGCCAAATATCAATTTCAGTAGCAGTACTAATGTTTATCTCCTGCTTAGTTTCAACAATCATTGCTTTTATTAAAGCGGAGACAACATCATCAACATAGACATAATCACGAGTCTGCTTACCATCACCATATATTAGACAGATTTTATCGTTAGCCACCGCTTCGATAAAGATAGCGATGACACCCGCTTCTCCACCCTTATACTGACGTGGACCATAAACATTAGAAAATCTTAAAACAGAATAATTAAGACCATGAACCTGATGATAATAATTTAAATACTTTTCTAAAGTCAACTTATTGATTCCATAAGGAGAGAGTGGATAGGTTGGCGCTATTTCTGGGGTTGGAATAAGATCAGTTTCACCATAAATTGCTCCACCGGTTGAGGCCATAATAACTTTTTTAACCCCGCTTTGTCGTGATGCTTCCAAAATATTTAAACCACCTAAAACATTAATGCGATTATCAAAGACAGGATCTTCCACCGAAATACGCACATCAATCTGAGCAGCTAAATGATAAACAAAATCAAACTTGCTTTCTAAGAAACGTTTAGACAAACCTTCATCTAAAATATCTAGCTCCCAAAAATCAGCCGCTTGATTTATATAATCACGACGACCAGAAACTAAATTATCAAGCACGGTCACAGCGTGCCCCTCAGATAATAAAGCATCAACTAAAGTAGAACCGATAAAACCAGCTCCACCAGTTACTAAAATCTTAGACATATAAGAAAATAATAGCGCAAAAGCGAGGAAAAGCCAAATAATAAGCTTGACTCAAAAAAACAGCCAGTTATAATAAATTTTAAATATAAATTATTATTAAAATAATACGCTTTCTCAAGAAAAAGACAAACAAAAAGCCAAATAATTATCGCTATTACTAGGTAAAAAAGTCAAACATTTGAGATTTAAAAATGGTTTGCTTTCCCTCTTTATCTTTGTTATAATAAGATTGTAAAACAGTATTTAAATTTTATAATTTGTAATTCCAAAATCAGGAATTTTTTATTTTGTATGGCTAAAAATAAACAAAAAAATGAAAGCTACGGCGCTGATGCAATTACCGTCCTTGAAGGTCTTGATCCAGTTCGTAAGCGTCCAGGTATGTATATTGGTTCTACTTCCGCCTCCGGTTTACATCATTTAATATGGGAAGTGGTTGATAACTCCATTGATGAAGCAATGGCTGGATACGCTACTGAAATTTCCGTTTCCCTATTGCCTGACCACATAGTGGAGGTTATAGATAATGGCCGTGGTATTCCAGTAGAAAAACATAAAGTTACAGGTCTTTCCGCTTTAGAAACAGTTTTAACCAAATTACATGCCGGTGGAAAATTCGGCGGCACTGGTTACAAAGTTTCTGGCGGTTTACACGGCGTCGGTGTTTCCGTGGTAAATGCTTTAAGTGAATACTTAAAAGCAGAAGTTTATCGTGATGGTAAAATTTGGCAACAAGAGTATAAGATTGGACATCCGGTAAGCGCTATTAAATCGGTAGGCAAAACTAATCGCACCGGTACAAGTATTACTTTCAAGGCTGACACCGCTATCTTTACCGAGCTAGAATTCAATTGGGGTAAAATCCTTGATCGTCTACGACAACAATCATACTTAACTAAGGGCATCACCATTAACGTTTTAGATAAACGCGAAGGCCATCGTGAAAAACACTATCGTTTTCACTTTGAAGGTGGTATCAAATCCTATGTTAAATCTCTTCACCGTGGTAAAACCATTAAGAACAACACAATTTTTTATATTGATAAAGATATTAACAATTATCGAGTTGAAATTGCTCTGCAATATAATGACGAATATAATGAAAACGTCTTATGTTTTGCCAATAATATTCATAACCCGGAAGGTGGCACACATTTAATCGGCTTCCGCAGTTCTCTGACTCGCACTTTAAATAACTACGGACGGACCAAAAATATTCTTAAAGAAAAACAAGAAAATTTAAGTGGCGAAGATGTGCGCGAAGGTTTAACGGCAATTATCAGTGTTAAATTAGCCGACCCACAATTCGAAGGACAAACCAAAGGTAAATTAGGTAATGCTGAAATGAAAGGCTATGTTGAGCAAGTTATGGGCGACGCCCTGTCCACCTTCTTAGAAGAACACCCAAAAGAAGCGGAGGCAATTATTGGCAAATGCGTGCTTTCCGCTCAGGCTCGTCTAGCGGCCCGCAGTGCTCGTGCCACTATTTTGAGAAAAGGGGCTTTAGAAGGCATGACTTTGCCAGGCAAATTAGCTGACTGCTCTAGCCGACACCCCGAAGAATGTGAACTATATATCGTTGAGGGAGATTCAGCTGGCGGCAGCGCTAAACAAGGACGTGATCGTCGCTTTCAAGCTATTCTACCTTTACGCGGTAAGATTTTAAATGTGGAAAGAGCTCGTCTTGATAAAATGTTGGCTAATAACGAAATCAAGAACATGATTATTGCTCTTGGGACAAACATTGATGAACAATTTGATTTAGAAAAACTACGCTACCATCGCATTATTATCATGACTGATGCTGACGTTGATGGCGCTCATATCCGCACCCTGCTCCTAACTCTGTTTTTTCGCCACTTCATTCCTTTATTAAATAATGGACACATATACATTGCCCAGCCACCATTATACCAACTCAAAAAAGGAGCTAGTGTTGCTTATGCTTATAGCGACGAAGAAAAGGAAAAGATTATTAAAGATTGGGGTGGAATAGCTGACACTGAAATTGTTGAAGAAGATGAGGATGGTGAAAAAGAGATTGTTAAAAGCGAAGAAAATAACAATAAAGGAAAGAATGTCAAAAAAGGTGCTAAGAGTAAGACCCCAGTTAAAATAGCAATTCAGCGCTATAAAGGTTTAGGTGAAATGAATCCTGATCAACTTTGGAACACAACCATGAATCCGGCTAGTCGCATTGTTAAGCAAGTAACAATTGAAGATGCAGCTAAAGCCGATCAGGTTTTTGATATGTTGATGGGTGATAATGTCGCTCCACGCAAAAACTTCATTCAAACTCACGCTAAAAAAGTTCAAAATTTAGACGTCTAATATGATACCATACTTAATCTATCCAATTATTGCCTTCATCATAGCTCAGGGCACTAAAGTATTCCTAAAGAATAAGCGCAAAAAGAAGAAATTTCATTGGCGCGATATTTTTGCTTATTCAGACATGCCCAGCGGACACACCGCCACAGTCACAGCCCTAGTTACTATTGTCGGCCTACGTGACGGCATCTTTGCCGCCTCATTTGCCATTTCCTTTGTCTTTATGATAATTGTCATCACCGATGCCATCGGTCTACGTAATTACTTAGGACAACACGGTAAAACTCTTAATATTCTAGTCAAAGATTTAAAAGAAGATGACTTCTTGGACGATTCCTACCCCAAACAACTAGAACGCATTGGGCACACCCCCTTACAAGTATTAATTGGCGCCATTATCGGTATCAGTATTAGTCTACTGGGCTGGTGTCTAGGATTTTAAAATTATTTAAACAAACAAAGAAGACCGGAATTATTTATTCGGTCTTTTTTTATTAAAAAAGGCCATTCAGATAGAACGGCCAAAATTGTTTTTGTTTATGCATTTTTAAAAATATGCATTGGAGTCCAAAGCTCAACAAACATGTCATAAGCTTCAACTACTCTCTTTTTTTTCAATCCCCAGTCTATGACTGATCTATTTTTAGTCTGCAAAATTCTCACACCAGGAATTTCTATATTTGTTTTATTCCAAATGTGGTTAAGTCTTTTTAATTCATCCTCATTTATTTGAGGATTCCTTGGCATTTTTTTTGAATTCTGTGTTGCTATTGCCATAATTAACCTCCTTTTTTATGATTACTATTTTAAATTTACTATTTTTAAATTAAACTTTTTCCCATCATACCGACAGGTTTATCTAAATTTAATAGAGCTAAAACCGTTGGGGCAAAATCAGCCAAAGTTCCAGCCGGAGCCAAAACGCTTAAATCACCATCAAGTGGATCCGCTAGACCAATAGTTTTCCCTCGATACTCACTGCCAATTAAAAGAAAAGGAACATGATTGCCAGTCGGACTTTTATCAGCCCAATCAGTCGCTAAATCTTTAGTACGCTCAGCATTGCCATAAGGAGAGGTGATAATAATACGGCCATTCTTACTTAAAACAGCCGAAATAATCTTGGGCAATAATTTATCAATTTGCTCTAAATTATTAACCGTTTCTTTAAAATCACCGCGCAGTGAAGCTTCATGCGCTAAAGGTAGACTGGCAAATATTACTTCTGTCGTTAACTTTTGATGCAAGCTATCCTCAATTGATCTTAAAATGTTTTTACCGAGTGGACGTAAAGCTTCATCAAACGAGGGCGAAGATAAGCAGTCAATCACTTCCCCGGGATACAAACTATCTTTAGCATTATTAAAAAATAAATTTAGTCCAGCTAATTGTTCGCTAGCCACAATCTTAGCCTGCTTTATTCCAAATTGACTTAAAACTGCCGACAAGCAAGTTTCCGCTTGCAAAAAACTATCAGAAGAATCTTCTAAACCGCAGCCCAAAGACCAATAGCGTCGGCGAGCATCTTTAGTCTTACCAGACAACAAAGTTACTGGATAATCGCGAATATAATTAAATAAATTTGGCATCTTTGCTGCCGTTACTGCGTTAGTTTCATTATTAGCGGAAATACCAAAACCATCAAGAAATAAACAAAGCAATAATTCAGGTGCTTCTTTATTTTCCATTTTATCACTTTCCTCTAATTTGCTACTATCATTATTCATACTAACTACTGGCGACAGCTGTCTCAGGCATAAGAGCGGCAATGGCCATCAGGCGATTGTATTTGGCAACTCTCTCTCCTCGAGAAAGTGAACCAGCCTTTAAATACTGAGCACCAAGAGCAACTGCTAAGTCTACTATAAAGTCATCATTAGTTTCACCGCCCCGATGAGAGACGATTACTTGATAATGTTGACGTTCAGCCAGCTTCGCACATTCAATCGTCTCTGTCAATGTGCCAATCTGATTTGGTTTAAGCACGAAGGCATTGGCAGTCTGTTCAGCAATACCGCGACGTAAACGCTCCAGACTACTGGCAAATAGATCATCCCCAGCTAAAACTAGCTTATCGCCTAAAGAAACAGTGGCCTGACGCCAAGCCGACCAGTCATCATTAGCTAAACCATCCTCTAAATAAGCAATCGGATATTTTTCCAACCATTCCGAATACAATCCAATTAAATTTTGAGAACTAAAATAAGAATTATCTAAAGGAAAAATATATTGCTTAGCCTCAAGATCATAAAACTGATTGGAGCCAATATCAAGACCCAGCTTAAAGTCTTTATCCGCTGTATAACCAGCCTTAATTATTGCCGCCAAAATCATATCTAAAGCCTTAAGACTAGAATCCATGTTTGGGGCATAACCACCCTCTAAGCCGGTATCAGAATCATAGGAATTTTCTCTTAAAATTTTACCTAAAGAGTGATAGACTTCAGCTCCGGCTCGCACCATTCTCATTGTTTTAGACTCACTGCTGGTACTTTTAAAAGTAGGAGAATCTGATTGTGGAATTAATAAAAATTCTTTAAAATCAAGATTGGTATCACCATAATGACCACCACTAAACATATTAAACAAAGGCGTCGGGATCCCAATCGCAGCAGACAACTGATAATAATCACGTAAATACTGAAATAATTCCTTATTTTCACTTATTGCTCCCGCCTTAGCCACCGCTAAAGAAACGGATATCATTGTATTGGCTCCTAACTGGCGTCTGTCTGGACTAGCATCTAATTCAATCAACAATAAATCAATTTCTCTTTGCGCAGTCGGCAACATACCAATTAAACGAGGAGCAATTAATTCATTAATATGATTAGCGGCCAGCAACATTCCCTTACCCTGATAACGACGATGATCGCCATCATATAAATCTTTAGCCGCAAATTTATTAACTGTTAGGCCGGTTGGCACTTCCACGCGGCTACAAAGACCGGAGGATAGAGTCACTGTTGTTTCCAAAGTCGGAAAACCACGAGCATTTAATATTTCACGCGCCCTAACCGAGCTGATACTTAACTCTTTCTTTTTAGGCATATATTTATTTAATAAATAATATTTTTTAAACCAGGCATTTTTTCGCCGCCCAAATAAGACAGCATCGCTCCACCAGCAGTTGACACCCAATCAACATAAGAATCCATCTTTGTCATTTTTAAAGCCGCTACCGTTTCTCCACCACCAACCAAACCAAAAGCTTTACCAGTTGAACGCGAAGCGATGATTGAAGCAATGGCTAAAGTACCATGCTTAAAAGGAGCTTCTTCAAACTTACCCAAAGGCCCATTCCAAACAATAGTCTGTGCTTTTTTAATATAAGTACTAAATAAGAAAATTGTTTCCGGTCCGATATCAAGGATGTAATCACTCTTTTTTACATTTTCTAGATAACGATGCTGACTCCTCCCTTTTACTGTCTTAACTATCACGTCTATCGGCAAAATTATTTTAGATACTATTTTTTTACCCACAAAGAATTGATTTAAATGCTTATTATTTTTAGCGTCATACAAAGAACGGCCAATCTCTACACCTATTTTTTTTAAAAAAGTACTAGCCAAACCTCCACCCAGTAAAATATGGCTGGCTGGCTTATATAGTTGTTTAATTAAAGGAATTTTAGTTTCAATTTTAGAGCCACCCATTACCACCACCAAAGGTTTAATCGGTTTTAATATTTTTTGTAGATGTTTCACTTCGTCCTCAAGTTGCAAGCCAGCAAAAGCGGGTAAATATTCAGTAATAGCACTAACAGACGCCTGCTGACGATGACAAACGGAAAAGGCCTCATTAACATAAACATCAGCCAAAGACGCCAGCTTCTTGGCAAACTTCTTATCGTTCTTTTTCTCAGCTTCTTCAAAACGCACATTTTCCAAAAAAATAATCTCGCCGTCACACAAAGCCTTAGTTGCTTTTTGTGCTTTATCGCCAATAATATCTGGAATGTGTTTAACCTTTTGTTTTAATAGTTTTTGCAGATACGCAGCTAGGGCTCGGGTTGATAAAGACTTGTCCACTCCCTTAGGCCTCCCCCAATGGCTAATAATAATTAAACGTGCTTTTTTCTCTACTAAAAATTTAATAGTTGGTAAGGCGGCCAATAAACGATAATCCCCGCTAATTTTGCCATTCTTTTGAGGAATGTCAAAATTTACTCGCAATAAAACTTTTTTTCCCTGCCAATCCTTTTTCTGTTGTAAGCTTTTTATTTTCATAAATAAGTTTAAATAGAGCCAAGCATCACTTCCACTTCCATGCTCACACCATCACGCAAATAATCAATAACCACTGTGTCACCAGGATTATAAGTTAAGAGCAGTCGAGATAAATTATTATCTTTATTTATTTCAACACCATTAAAACGCGTAATTATATCCCCCACTTGTAATCCAGCCTGTTCGGCAGCACCATCCTCAGCTATAGCCGGCACTCCTGTCTTTGCTGCAATCAAAGCACCTTTATTTGGTAATTGCTTATCATTAGATATAACTAAACTTAAATCTAAATAATTTAAACCAAATGAAGCTCGCTGTAAAACATTATCACGCAACAAAGCGCGCCAATAAGCATCAATGGTCGGACTCAGCAGCCAATTCCCCTCTCGATCAAGTAAACCTAGTATTTCACCACTTAAATTAAACACCATAGCAGAAGATTCTTCCTGATTATAAGCTAAAGCTATACTTTGTTCATACTGATCACTATTTAAATAATAACCAGCTGATTTTTTTTCAGCCAAGGAATCAAGAATATAACCCTGGTCAGTAGTAGCCAGAATTAAAGACTGACCTAATTTAATTTCTCCTTCCGGCAACAAACGTTTGACCACTAAACTACTAGCATCATACAAATGAAAGAAAACTAAATTACTCATATCATCCGAACCCACAAGAACCTGATCAATGTCATAAATATTTCTTTGGCTATCAATCACCACATAAGTTGAAGTAGCCTTATTTAAAACAGTAATCGCCATCTCTTCGGGCCAAAGTGCCATTACCCAACCATCACTAGTGGCCGTAATCGCCTGAGCATAAGGTTGATTAAGTTCATAGTAATCCAAATTTTTATCACTACGAACAAATACACCCAAAAGACTACTTTGAATATCTCTGATTGTTTCATCAACTTTTACGTCCTGATTCACCACAACTTTTTTAGGATCGCGAATCACAAGATTAGGCGATAAGTATCCATAATCACTAAGATTGACTTCACGATTAAAATTCAGATTACTCAAGTCACTAACGCTATTTAGATTAATTGATAAAGCACCAGCCGCTCCAGCTAACAAACCAAAAATGGTACCAAAAATAATACTGTTCAGATTATTGTTTTTCATAATAATTTTAAAGCCAACGGGCAGTTAACAAAATAAAAGCTAAACTTAAAGCGGTAAACCAAGCGTAATTTTTTATCTTTCTCTTACTTAATCTACCATTAATATACAAACGGACAAAATTAATAACCGAATAATAGGCCAAAGTACTTAAAATCCCAGCTATCAAATAATTTAAAGGCAATAGCAATATCATCATCACTATCTCAGTGGTTAGCAGTGATAAAAAAAGCCAAAAACCCAGATACTCGCGATTATTCCATGACTGAGCATAAGCTAAGGCTCGGGTATTGATAAAAACAATAATTAAAAAAATCGGTAACAAGGGCCAGGGTGATAAACTTAAGAAAGCACGAAAACCAAAAAGAGTAGCGGCAGAGAAAAAAGTAGTATATAAACCACCATAAAGCGACATCAAGGCCCACTCGGTCATATCAGTAGATTTCTTCATCCTAACGGTAGTCAAAAGATAACCATATAAATACCAAAGCATTAACAACCATAATATTTGCACAATCCATTGCAAAGCAATCAGAGAGATAAATAAATAAAAACTATTAAGCAGCAAACTTAGGCTAATAAAAGTAAAGAAAAAGAGCCAGTGCCATTTGCGACCCGCAAATTCATAGGCAACAAAAATTAACAACAGGGTTGAAATACTGGCCAATATCCATAAACCATGGGGATGGGATAAAATAAATTGCCAACCCAACCAAAATAATAATGGTGAGCCCCAAAAGATAAATTTCAAAATGTAATTTAATTTCTTCATAACTATCTAAGGCAAAATTTGTAGATCAATCCCATCATTCTCTGGAGTGGTAGTACTCACAGTGTCAGTTTCATCACCTATGGAAGCGGGAACATCTGTGGTGTCTATAATATTAATATTATCATCCGCTGGAGGCAACTCATCAAGTATTAAATCACTTGAACTAGCAGTATTTCCGTTTTCGCTCAGCACATCTCCCTGGAACAAAGAAGGACCAATGGGAGTCATTTCATCAGTCGTCGGATTAAATTCGGCAGCAGCATTTTTATTTTCTAACTGAACATCATTATTAGGTTCAGCAACACCAATAAAAGCAGTGTCAACCTCACTATCAGGTATTAGTTTTAATATTTGCCGCAAACTAAAATCGCTTGAATTATTGACCTTAATATATTTATTGGAAAAAGTATAAAGCAAACCATTAATATCAACAATCCTTTTAACCGAGCTATTATAGCAAATTCCAACACAATTAGGATCAATTAGTTGATATTTACCGCCATCAGAGTGATCAACCTTATCACGCAAAACTAACTTCCCTGATTCAATGTTAAAAAATAAAACCCCATCAAAATAATTACTCAAAGAACCGTTAGCAGTTAAGGATGCTGGAACAGCTAAGATATTCTTATTAGCCCTAAACATAAAATCCTGATGGTCCAATAAGGTCAAGGAATTACTAGCAATTGAACCAGCGCTATAACTATCTAATTCCAAGGGATGACTAATATCGCTGACATCCAGTAGGGATAATTTAATTCCTCCTAGCTTCTCATTACCATAAACATCAATCTGTACATCTCGACCTAAATTAATTAGAGTATTTTCATCATAGGGATAAAGATAAGCTAAGGGATCGCTTAACTTTAGCTGTCCCAACAATTTTGGAGCTTTAACTTGAGTGGCATCAATAACATAGAAAGTATTTGTCGATTCCAAGGCAGACAAATAAATACGATTACCCAAGAAGCGAACAGCCCCGAGCTTCTGATTGGAAATAATATTTTCAATTGATGATAATAAGTTTAATTGGGGAGACAGTATGTAAAAACCAGTCCTTGTCTTTTTTTCTCCTGAAAACAAAGGGTCTTTTTTATCGATACTGGCAATTAATCGTAAATTACCGAACACATCCTCATCCATAGCTAAAGAGCTATTAACGATACCAATCACACTACCCTTAGCCTGATAAACAGGCAGTTTGCCACCAAGCTTTAATTTATAAATCAAAGTTTCCTGCCAATTAGTTGATAAAGCGGACAATTTATCCTTCATGGAAGAATCTAGCTCCATTTCAAAAACTAATAATTCATCAGCACCAACATTGGCTAAAAAATTATCATACACTTGTTGCAATTTCTGCTTTTTCTCAATTTTATTTAAAATTAGATTATCAAAAGATTTAATTTTACTAACTCGTGCTAATTCATCTGTACTCAACCTATTTTCTAAAATAGACCGCATTGCTTCAAGTCGCAAAGCGGCAACATCTACGCCTCTAGCATAAGTTAAATAAATATTTTGAGCGGATATATATATATTTTGATCCGAGTTTAAAATATAACTTTGCGCTTCTACCGCTTCTTTAGCAGTACTTAAATCAAGGGTATTAATTGAAATAAAGTGATGACTATCGTAAGGAGCATCAAAATAATAAACAGAAGGAGCAAAACAAGCACTATTATCGCGACAAATAAACGGCAAAATCCGACCCTCATCAACTAAACGTGGAACCACCGGCTCACCAATAATATAATCATCAAAATTATCCAAAATTAAATAGAGTTGTTTGTTGACAAGTTTTGATTCTAAATATGAGCCCTCAAAATCTAAATCCCTAATTTGTATCGGCGAGGCTGGATTCTGTAAGTCAAAAACTTTAACAAAAGTATAAGGACTTTGCCGGCGAAAATTTTTATAGACCTGTGCATCCATAATTTCTGTATCAAGTCCAATCACAATTAGCTTACCCTCGCTAACATAAATTTCACTCGGTCTTGAATAAAAAGTAAGTTTAGCTAAAACTTGTATTGAATCTTCACTGGCCTTAATAACAAACAAATCCTTGTAAGAGATGGCATAAATATATTCACCCTCAGTTTTAAGAATATCGGCCCGATTGATATCAAGGTTTTGCCCATTATCAATTGAATAACTAGTGCCAGCGTCCATTGAGCTGTCTTCCACTAATTTATCAGACTCTAAAGAACGATGATAATCCAATAAAACAAAGGTCTTTTCTTTAAGAAAAGAAGCTAATTCATCATAATTATTAAATTTTTTCATCTGACCGGAGTACACTAAATCTGGCTCATTATTTTGAACCTCATTTACTGCTGTTACCAGCGCTTTGTTGTCACTAAGTTTTGTAGTTTCCTTAGTTAAACTGCAAGAACTAAAAAATAGACCAAAAAAGAAAATTGCTGATAAATATACTATCTTTTTATTCATAAATTAATAAAATTTGACTTTGGATTATAACTCCAAGCTACTAATAATAATAGTACAAAATGTCGCTTTTAACAAACGAAAATCAATAAATTAGCACCTTAGTTTCAGATTCAACGTGCTCATAAACATACAAGGCAGAATCAAGCCCCAAACGAATGCAACCATGAGAAACTGGCGTACCAAGATGGTTTTCGCCTTCACGATAACCACTCGGCCAAACCGGCAATTCATGAATACCAATACCAGGACTACTTAGGCCTAGCCAATATGGCATCCACAGGCCATAAGTTTTTGACCAAGCACGTTCAATCTTATTTAAAACTGCAAACGTCCCCTTGGGCGTAGGCATACTCGCTTTACCGGTAGAGATAGGAAAACTCTGCCAAACAAAACCATTCAAAAGATAATTAAGAGTCTGAGTCGCTAAATTAATGTTTAAACTAACCTCTAATTTGGCTCCCTGAGCCTCAACAGGGTTAAAACCCGCCTCAACTTCTTCGCCATCTTTAAAACCATCGCCGTCGCTATCAGCTTGAACTGGATTGCTCTTAAACTTTATTTCCCAGGCATCACTAAGACCGTCCATATCTAAATCACTATCAATCAGCTTAATCGCAGCCGGATTGTGAGGCGAAAAACCAGCATTTATTTCCTCAAAATCATTATAAGAATCACCATCGGTATCAGCATTATAAGGGTCAGTATAATAAACTTGAATTTCATCTTGATCGGGAACGGCGTCATGATCAGTGTCCAACAAACCATTAGCAAAAACATTAGGTCCAAAAACGAAACAGGATACAATAAACAATATTTTAACTAAATTACGATTAAGAAACATAATTTTATTTTCTAAAACTGAACTCACAACCACAATATCTTTGTAAATATAAACCTCTTTCTCTGGCCCAATTTAATGATTCTCGAAAACCATTTTCAGCTTGAAAATCAGCATCCATAAATTTTGGGCCATCATCTTTTTCTAAATCACTACAAATTTTTCTAATAGACTCCCCATCTTTATAGGGACTAACCAATAAACTAGTACTAAAATAATGAAAATGATTACGATTGGCATAATCATAAGTGGCCTGTAAGCGCTCTCGGTAACAAAGCTGGCAACGTGGACCTCTTTCAGCGTCTCTTTCGCGATCACGCACCATCTCCCGCCAAGCTTCATGACGATAAGGCACAATCACTAATTTAACTCCTACGGTCCTAGCAGCCTGCCGAGCTGATTGTAAGCGACGGTTATATTCCTCTTTAGAAGAAAGATTGGGATTATAAAAATACCAAGTTACACGATACTTATGTATAAGTAATTTTTGCGTAGAAAACGAAGCACAAGGAGCACAACAAATATGAAAAAGAAGGCGAGGGTGATGATTTCTTTCCCACCAAGAAAAGAAGATCACAATCACAAGCATTATTATAACCAAAATCATTAAAGCTATTAATTTACCTCTACTTTGTAAAATTAAACCAAATAAGCCTGATAGGGCCGCAAAAATATAATATACAAAAACTGTCCGCCTAGGCGACAAGCCAATATCAAGTAGACGATGATGCAAGTGTTTCCTATCAGCCAGTCTAAAAGGGTTCTTACCCCTTAATAAACGTCTCAATATTGTCCAAGCAACATCTAAAATTGGCAAACCCATGATTAAAAGAGCAATAGCTATCTTCCCGCCAGAGATAATAGCTAAAACGCCTAAAACATAACCAATTAATAACGATCCTCCCTCCCCTAAATATATCTTAGCTGGATTAAAGTTAAGGACTAGGAAACCAAGACAAGCAGACGCAAAAACCCAAGCAGCCAAAGCAATGTCTGGTTGCAAGTAGTGCGCACTTGAAGTGAACAAAAAAATAATGATTGCCCCAATCACACCTAAGCCACTAACCAAACCATCAACTCCATCTAAAAGCTTAGTGGTATACATCATGCCCAATAGCCAGATAATAATAATCAGAGCACTAAGTATAGCCGGAATTATAATGATTCCACCAAAAGGATTGGATAACTTTTCAACACCAACACCACCAATAATAGGAGCAATGGCCGCTAATAAAGGAAAAATAAATTGTTTTTTCGCAGACAAATTATATTTATCATCCAAAAAACCACCAATCATTAAGATAAATGCACCCACAAAAACACCCAACCAATGCCTTATCTCTAAATCTCCAGAAATTAACACTGCCCGTACAACATAAAGACCGCCAAAAAACGCTAAAAATATGGCCAAGCCGCCCAAAAGCGGTATTGGTTTAGAGTGTAATTTCTTAAAACCATCGGGGCGATCAACGATCTGCCAATGATTTGCCAAACGCAAAACAATTAAACTTAAAAACAAGGATAAGACAAATATTAATAAAAAGACTAAATAATACTGATACATAATAATATAGCTTACATATATTGATAATATCCTTAGCAAAGAATAAGCTCAGTTTTAGGTTTAACAAAAAAATAACACTAATAAGAAAAAAAATCGGAGGAACGTTTAATACCGCTCCTTAAAATAGATGAAACAGCTTTGACGACCTACGTGCGTCAATTAACACCTCAACAAGAAAGAAAACAAAAGGAAAAAACAAGAAAGATTCAAAAAAAGCTTATCGCAAGCCTAAACAAATTCTCAATACAAGTCCCGGCATAAAGATCGGGATTTTTTATTATCAATTTACAATTCCCTACCTTTAATAACACTTATCTCTGCATTTGCTCCGATAATAACTGTATCTCGACGCTTTAACTCTCCAGCTAATATTTTATTAGCCACCTTGTCTTCAACCCGATTCTGCAATAAACGCCTTAAGGGACGAGCACCAAACTTAGGGTCATAACCGGCCAAAGCTAATTTTTGCACGCCTTGGCGATCAGCCTGCAAACCTACCCCTTTTTTCAATAAACGCTTCTTAATCCCCTTCAACATCAAGGTGGCGATTTTAAATATATTTTCTTTAGTTAGAGGTTTGAATACAATAATACCATCAAAACGATTGATCAATTCCGGACGCATAAACTTATTTAATTGATTATCAATTAATTCTTGTTTAAGTAAATTAAGATCAGTACCAGCTTTAATTTGTTTCTGAATATAAAAAGCACCAATATTAGAAGTAGCAATAATAATTGATTCGGTAAAACTGATTGTTCTGCCCTGTCCATCAGTTAAACGTCCGTCATCCAGTAATTGCAAAAACAAATTTAAAATATCGGGATGAGCTTTCTCAATTTCATCCAGTAAAATCAAAGAAAATGGTTTTTTACGAACAGCCTCAGTCAAATAACCTAAAGTCCCATCAACATCACCAATCATTTTACGGATACTATCGGCCGCTTGATATTCACTCATATCCAAGCGCACCATATAATCTTCATCGCCAAAATAAACCTCGGACACAGTTTTAGCCAATTCAGTCTTACCGACACCAGTCGGGCCTAAAAACAAAAAACTGGCAATTGGCCTTTTCGCATCTTTTAATTCAGCCCGAGCCCGGCGAAGACTAGCTGAAACAGCCGTGACTGCCTCGTTCTGTCCGACCATGCGCTGATGAATGTTATCTTCTAATGATAATAATTTATGACTTTCACTTTCAGTTAATTTTTGAGCGGGGATACCAGTCATCTCACTAATAGCTAAAGCCACCTGCTCTTTTGAACAAATCGCATTTTTAGGATTGCGGCGACCAGCCTTAGCGCTCGCCGTTACTGCCTTTTGTAACAAATCCAAAGCTTTGGCTGGCATAAATTTATCATGCAAATATTTATCTGATAAAATAACTGCCTGCTCAATAGCGTTATAAGTGATAAAAATTTTATATTTACCTTCCATCAAAGCAACCTTACTTTCTAATATCTGAATAGCTTGATTCGTGTTAGGTTCATTAATGCCAATCGTAGTCATTACTTCACCAAGGGCTGTTTTTTCAACTACTCGAGTATAATTATCAATAGTAATAGTTGCTAAACAAATAACTCGATTACGCGACAACGCCTCTGATAAAATTTCAGACAAATCAAGACTATCTTTCCCCCCCACACTAATACCAACTATATTTTCAATATTAGCAATGTGAAGAATAATATTTTTAGAACGAACGGTCTCATTAATACAAGCCAAAAGACGAGCCTCAGCTTCAGCCGGATCAGCACCACTCACTAGACGCGAAACATCTATTTCCACCAAACGTTTATCCTGTAAAAATTTGGGCACCTGTTCGGATACCATTAATTGAGCGATACCATTAATCACCATGGTTTTGCCGGTACCGGCAGCACCGACTAATAAAACCCCGCCTTGTCCGCTTTCAATAGTTTCAAAAATAGAATTTATTTCTTTTTGTCGTCCGACACATAATTCAAGACGTCCATACTTAGCCGCCAAGGTTAAGTCATGAGAGAAATGATCTAAAGTTGGCGTCGCAATGGCGGTGTAAGCTCTATCCATACCACTTCCCGGCTTTAAAATAGCTGAACGACGATAAGATTGATAATTAAGCACTAACTTTCGATTAATATGAAACCATTCACAAACATTATTTATTTTATCAGCGTCAACTTCTAAATCATACAATATTTCTGCCAACATGGAATTTTTTTGATAACAAAAAGTTAAGGCGTTTAAAGGGTTAACACTGTTCTGCTTACGTTGAACGGCATCAATAAAAGCCAGGATTAAAACCTCACGCAATTCATCAGATAACTCCGGTCGCTTATCTAAAACTTTTAAGTCAAGTAAATGCCGCTCAATTTTATTAATCAAAGCAGTGGCGTTAACATTAAGACGAACAAAAGCATTTTGTACTTGAACATCCGTCAACAAAGCTCTAAAAAAATGTATTACTGAAACTTCAGACTGTTTTAATTTACTAGCCAACAAAAAAGCCTCTGCCAAAATTTTTTCTAAGCCTTCACTGGCAGTATTAGCAACATTATAACTATCATCACTATGCTTATAATCTTCCCGCCACTTTCTATAATCAATTTTCAATCTTGCAACGACTTCCTCGCTGCGGCGGTAAATAAGAAATAAATCAAACCAAAGAGAAAAAAGAAAAATTAAAATTAAAGGATCTCTATTTTCCCAAAACAAAAGCAATTTAATCGGAGTTACTGATAACTCTCGCCAATGAAAAAATAGCCAAGCAGCCAGTGCAAACCAACCAATAATAATAAGCAAAATCACTACCATTCTCAGAACCTTAGCCACAATTTGCTGCATCTTTTGCAAAGAGATGGCCGAACGACTAATAGAATGCTGCCAGAAAAGCAAACGTCCCCGCCACCAAGTAGCCGGTCCATTTGACTCATTGTTTTTAAATTCTAATTCCGTCAGTGTCTCCATATATATCTACAAAGCTAAAAATTGATAAGCAGTTGCAATTACTATCGCCAAAGGCAAAACTAGCCAAGCCAACATTAACAATAAGCCAATAATTATCCAAAACAACATCACTAATCCCCGGAAAAATATCTGAACACAACGCACAAAAAAGCTAATTATTCGACCAGTAAAGTCATGCTGACCATACATAGGTACAAATAAATTACGTAACCAGACCCACAAAGCTAGGGCTCGTTGCTCACTGCGCCAAAAAGAAAAAATTCGGGAAGCAAAGCGCAAAAAACCCAAACTATACCACCAAATAGGAAAAAAGATGATATTCCAAATAAACTGGACAAGTATCTGAAAACTTGAAATTAAGAAATGAGACTTTAACATATAATTATTATAATTATAGCATTAAAAAGGGACTTCAGACAAATAAAAAAATACCCCAGAATAAATTTTTAGGGTATTTCTTTTTCATATTTTCTAAAGTTTATTTTACTAATCCAGCAAAACTACCAACCGGAATCTTGTTAATATCAATATTACTAATACCAAGACTTAAAGCACGCATAATGGCCAGAGCCTCCACTGGTCTACCTAAATAATAACGACACTTAGTATCAGGGTTAACGTACCAAGCTTCACCGTTTTCTTCTACTTGAATGAATATTCGACCTAATTGTTTGTTAGTAAATTTAGTATCTAGGGAAACTTTTCCCTTGGACAAAGGATCATAACCACTAATAACCTCTTCATAATCAGAAAAACCATCAGCATCACTGTCCTGACTTTGCCAATTTGTTAGTAATCCCTTCTCCAGTCTATCAGTTAATCCATCTTGATCTGTATCAATATCTAAGCTCAAGCCATCTTCAATCAAATCTACTGGGATTTTATTTAAATTTCCATTGCTAATTCCGTCTCCAAGTAAACGCATCACTTGAAAAGCGTTAGTTGGGCGGCCAAGATAATATTTTTTGCCATCGCTTGGTCTTATATACCAAGCCCTACCCTTATCTTCAACTTGCAAAACAATTTTTCCCAACACTGAATTCACCAACTTAATATCTGTTTTGGTAAAATCTTTACGAGCTTGCTCAATTACATCCACTGCTTCGGGGTCAAAAGGAGAAGAGGTCACCAGTGTTTCTGGAATTACAATATCTTTTTCATCATCGATAACTGAAATGCAACTTCTTGTTAAGGCAAGTTGCTGCTCGGTAGTTAAAGTACAAGTCAAAGGATAGGGGCTGATAATTCTTCTGATCTGCAAACTGTTAACACAAGTATTCCATTCGCTATACTCTACTTGAGAACAATAGTTAACAGAACCTCCTCCGCCGCCGCCACTAGGAGCGATATACCAAGTAAAGCTAGCAGAACTTGTAGCAATATTGCCAACATTGTCAGTCACTGTTAATAAAGCAACATAAGTTCCACCAACATCAGCTCCTATACTAGGATCAGCTATATCGGCCGAAGAAATAAAGGTTATATTACCAGGACCAGAACTTTTCATCCAAGCATATGAAGCAACGCCAGAGATAGTATCAGTTGCAGAAGTGCCCGAGGTAGCAGCTGACGTAATAGTGCCTAAATTAGGAATAATAGTAGTTATAACTGGTGGGGTTACATCCACTAATAGATCATTGGCACTAGCCTGGTAGCTAATGTTGCCAGCGGTATCAACTACTCTGGCGCAAATCCATTTGCCATTATTAGTTTCGGTAGTGATATCAAATGGAGTGGAGGCTGTGAAACTATTGGAATAGGTGTCAGAGCCATTGCAGGTAGAATCAGCACTGAAAGCATAGTTATATGTTGAACCATGAGTTTCAGTCACAGCAATATTAATAGTATCGGATGATACTGGACCGGCAGC
>Ga0307991_1000818_pt1 | contig 22514 bp, 17 predicted proteins | sample EllFjometagen131_FD_203146 | JGI IMG/M metagenome (GOLD analysis project Ga0307991, IMG submission 203146) | Marine microbial communities from Ellis Fjord, Antarctic Ocean - #131 | ecosystem: Environmental > Aquatic > Marine > Unclassified | place: Southern Ocean | collected 2014-10-08 | reverse complement strand
TTGCAATTAAGAGCTTTATTATTTATCTTCCTTTCATATTAACAACAATGCATTTTAAATTTTGCATGGGTATCTTATCTCTAATATTCTGCCAAAAAATGGCAGAATATTAGAGATAAGATACTACATTAATTTGAAAATTAAAGCCGCTTCGCAGGAAACAAAAGACCAACAAAATATCGTTAACATGTTAGCATTAGTGGTTTTTTAAGAGCCTAAAAAGGTTCAAATTTCTAAAAGACAGTCCTTTTATTTTACTGTTTTTAAAATTTTTCGCAATTTCTTTAATTAAAGCATCACCATAACTTGCCCTATCCTTTCCATATTGCTCATACTCTACTATATACATTCCAAAGAACCAATTTCGAAGTGTCAAATTCATATTAACACCCTGAAATGCTCTGATTTGGAACATATCGTGCGTGTCTGATAGATATTTTATTTCCGAAACATTCACAAAAGCAAACTTTAGCCCATCATGTCGGCCTTTTTTCGGCTTAAGTGGACTGTGGAGTGAAGAACGGCCTTTATCAAAACCCAATCTTAACGCAGGTTTTCCTGTGAGCGTTTCAAAAGCCAAAATGATTTCCGGAATCTTCATCCTATGTAATGCTTATTAAATAATCATTCACGGTATTCTGGCGTAACCATGATCAAACCATTATATTAGCTGATGAAACCCCTGTTTGGGATGGTGAAAGCGGATTTGTGTTGGAAAGATATTTTAGATAAACTATTTTTGCGATGGTAAAATCAATAAAAAAAAAGATGAAACTAAGAACACTAATTGTAGAGGATGAGGTGATTTGGCAGAAGTTGCTGCTGTCGATTTTGAAAAATCATTGCAGCCATTGGGTGGATGTTGTTGATGTAACTGTTTCGGTGGAGGAATCCATTGCGTCCATCCAAAAAAATAAACCCCAACTGGTATTTTTGGATATTAAGCTCGGCGAAAACGAGGATGGCGCTTTTCATGTCCTGAAAAATCTGGAGCAGATTGATTTTAAAATCGTGTTTACCTCGGTTTACGAAACGCCAACAAAAATACTCACCGCGTTCAACAAATTCAGCGCCTTCAAATATCTTGTTAAGCCACTCAAGGCTGATGCCGTGATTGATGCCGTGAAATGTGTGCTCGAAGAACAACCTTCGCAGGCTCCCCGCGTTGACATCAACTCCATAAAATCGCTGCTGGATGAATACACCAAAAATGATATGCCTTCACGCTTGCAAATTCCACGCAGAAATGGGTTTCAGTACCTGCCTTTCGATACTATTGTAATGCTGCGATCGGATGGCAATTCAACCATTGTATTTCCTCTTGAGCAGGAAGCCATCACTTCAATTAAAAATTTAAAGTACTTCGAGTTGGTGTTGCCTGCCAATAAATTTGTCAGGGTTTCCAGGTCGTTCATCATCAACATCGATCACGTTGACCGCTACAGTATCGAGGACGGAGGCACTATATTTTTATCCGGCGATTGCTCTGCACCTCTTTCCGACAATAGCAAGGAGCGCTTTTTTGAGGCTTTGAGTGCTTAGCTGAGAGGCTTGTCAAACTACATGCATTATTAATGAAATATTTTATTTGCGATTGCCATGTACCTTCGTTGAGGTATTATTGAATTTAAGAATGCAGAATAATTGATTTATGATTTTAGATTTATCTTTCAAAGAGGAAATTGTTTGTACTGTGAAATCATTTTCTAAATCAAAGATAAACTATCTCCCACCATTTCCCAACCCAAGCATGTCGAAACGGCCTTATGCGATGACGAAAGAGCGGTTTGGGCTTGTGAAATGAGATTTGTATATGGAGTGAAAGCGAATCCTATCACTCCATATTAAACCCCTGATCCCTGTTATCGGATTACTGAAATGCCAGCTTTTTGTCATCGTTGTCGATAATGCTATTAACAAACTCTTTGAATTCAGGGTAATCTTCAGCACTGATGATCTCAGGGTAAAATTCAAGTTTACGATTAACAACAAGCGCTCCATCAGCAACATCGAAGGTAAGGCTATAAAATCCAAAATCATTTTTTATTTCTATATCCCCGGGTATTTCGGCCAGTTGCTTTCCTTCCGGTATTTCCAACTTAAGTTCTTCACTATATCCATCGCACCGTTTGAAACTTTGCCATATTTCAAGCGGATATTTCCTGGTTTCTGTGGAAAGAAAACTGACATAGCTATATTTGTCTGCAAATGGAAGACTGAAAATTTCCAAATCGCTAATCCTGGTAAATTGATTTTTAATCGTGTATGAATATTGATAATCAATGTCGGGTTCAGGATGTTGAAGGCTGTCATAAAAATTCAAGGCATGTAGTTCAACTGAATTATATTCAGAGGACAATGATGACAATAGATGTTTTTTTTGTTCCTTGGCATTGAGGTTTTTGTATCGTTCCCTCATTTTTGAAGCATAAGTTCCGGTTTTATTCGAGTTACACACTACGTTCATTTTGCCGTCATCAAAATCCACTGTGGTGTTTCGTGTTACTTTATTTTTTATTCGTGTAGGCGGATCAAGATAAATGGGCGTGCCTTCAATGGCAGGGTCATCATCGGCCACCAGGGCAAATGCAAATCTTGAATTAAAACCAAGTGCAGCGAAAGGCATTTGCTCCGAAGTTAATTCAACAAAGTATTCTTCGCCTTCGATAGTAACTTGTGCAATACAATGATCAAAGACAATGGAAGGTAATGGGGATTCGTTTTTACCGTTATCGCGGGTATTTACCATCACGTATTTCGCGTCAATGCCAACTTCCCGGCACAAGGCTACAAAAAGCGTTGATACATCTTTACAATCGCCTATTCGCGATGAGATTACATCAGAAGCTTTTTTGGGGATGTATCCACTTTGCCTGAAGGAAACCGAGCTATACCTTATTTTGCTGGTAGTGTATTCGTAAATAATACGTGCTTTTTCAAGATCGCTGAGGTTTTCTTTTCCTGCAAACAATTCCGCTGCTTTTTCCTGGAGAATGAAATCGGATTTTGTTTTATTCCCGGTTACATCGGCGTACCATTTTGAAATAAAATCCCAATCAGGAATTGTAGAGATATGTAGAACAGTTTCCACATCAACAAGGCGGGGCATATATTCTTCATAATCAATTTTGTCCAGGTTTTCTTTTTTCCATTCATACAATTTAAAATCATCAAGATCCGAAACTCTTGGCTCAAAAGCATTGTTTGTTACAAGATAGTCGAATTTAATTTCGGGTGGGATTAACAGGCTGTATTTTTTTGTGAGAGCCGGAATGAAAACGTCAAAGTAATAATTATCCACAAAATGTTTCATAAACCGCCCCGATTTGTAGGTATCCAATTTGTAGGTTAACGATATCGCGTCACCTTCTTCAAGCGAAGTAAACACCACGTATTCATAGCTTGTTTCGGCTGCAACCTTAGAGCCGTCTTTTTTAACTACCTCGGCTTTTTCGATGGTAAGCGATTGATAGCCGGACATTGGAATGTAGTATTCTTTCCAATAATCAATACCTTCGGTGGTAAATACTTTCACCATCATAAATCCCTTTTCCTGTGTGCCTCCTTCAGCGTAAGCAACCCTTTGGATTTCATCGTGAAGGATAAGGCTGTTACTTCCGGGGTAGGCTTCGGCATCGGGCGAATTTTTATATATCATTTCAAGATCGGGCTCTTCAAACAGACTAAAAACCGATTTTTTATTTTGCATTGTCCTAAGTTCGGTTCTTACGTCGTAAGAAGCAGGGTAGTATTTTATGGCATTTTGGTAGGCTTGTATTGCCTTATCCTTTTGATTTATCTCAGCATAGCATTGCCCGATCGAATAATGATAGGCATCGATGTATGGGGCAAATTCCAGGCATTTTTCAAAATATTTTAAAGCGTTTTTGTAATCTCGCATGGCAAAATACACCGATGCAATTTTATTATAATAGCCAATTGCATTGGGCTCGTATTCTAAGGGGCTAAACAACTTTTTGAATCCATCATCAATCTGTCCGTTTTTAAACAGCAGGCTTGCATAAGTATATATAATCTCGCTGCTGTATTTATTTTTCAGGAATGTTTTTATAATTTTTGTTGCCTTCCTGGTATCTTTCACAACCTGGAGTTCGAGGGAGAATTTTAAAGAAACAAAGTATTCATTCTGTGGATATTCTTTGTAGGCTTTTTCTATCAATGTATAAAACTCCTCGTAGTTTTCCCGTGAAGCTGCAAGCTGTATTTGGTTTTTGAGGGTGGTTTCATTTTCGCCTGTCCGGCTAATCAACTTTTCTAATAGTTCATGGGCTTCCTCAAAGTTTTCATTGTTTTTGGCTTCATTCATAAGCAACATAATCGACATGGGGTTGTTGGGATCAAGCTCTTTAATTTGTTCCAGAACCTTGCTAAGTTCAGTCCGGTTCTCATCTCTCAGGTAAGTTTCGATGAGTTGGGTCAACAAAAAACTACATTCGGGAGCAAGCTTTTGGGCTTCGTGGATGGTTTTTCTTGCAAGGTAGTTTTTGTCGTTTCCAAGATAAGTATTTGCCAAAAGCATATAGTTTAATAAATTATCAGGTTCAGCTTTGATTTTTTCAACGAAAAAAGTTTCGGCATAATAGTCAATGGAAGTTGATTGGAAATCAGTGGTATCGGTGGGGTAGTCGCTGTATGTTTTGTAAAAAGCAAGATTCGGAATATTTATACCCCCATTGTCGGTAATTCTCAGCATAAAATTGCAGGCGCTTATTTCGCTCGATCCTAATTGAAGTAATATCCTGTTGTTGCCTTTTTTTAAGCGTGAAGTAAAGGTGTAGGTATCCATCCCGTTGTTTCTTTCTTTGGGTTCGGAAAACAGCAATTTGTCGTTTACCCAGGTTTTGAGGGAGCCGGATGTTCCAATTTTAAACAGTACATCCTGATCGATTGCACTGTTGCAAAATGTTTGTGCATAAATAATCGAGTTTTCGGCATCGAAATGATAAATCAAATTATTCCATTTTCCGGGGTAGGTTTCAATCATTTCAAACCAACTTACTTCTGCCTGGTACTTGCTTGTAAATATGCTGTTGCTTTGTGGGTGTTGCAGTGGGCCATGATCCTTGTCGAAGCCGCTGCCCGATGAATTTTCGAAAACACCTGCAATTTGCCATTCGGTAACCGAACCAATTTTATCATAATATTCTTTGGATAGTTTGAGGTTATTGGTGGTTTTGTAATGATCGCCCAAAACTTCCAAAATATGGCAGGTTACGGTTTGGTTTAATTTGCCTGATTCTATCAATCCCTTTAAAAACCCCAACATTTTTTCCTCTCGCATACCTCCGGAAAAACTGATGACATCCCTGAAAAAGAATGAGGAAATATAGGGATTGATGTTGGGTTCAAGTTCGGCAAACCGAACAAAGTAATTCAATGCTTCCTCTTCTGACTGGTTGATAAAAGCAATGAGCGAAAGCATAAAGTTAGCCTCTGCTTCTGATCCCGGATCGTTGGCGGCAGCCATGAATTGCGATTTAGCCAATGTAATATCGTTTTGCTTAAACGATTCCCAGGCTTTTTCAAGGTTCGGGGGCTGTGCAAAGCTAATACCTGCGATAAGCAGCATGAGCAGGGTTGTAAATAATTTGGTTTTCATTTTTTAGATAATTTAAGTTTGTAACTAATTAAGAATTCCAAAGATAATTCACTTCTGTCTATTTTCAGGGGCAAGCATGTCGAAACCCCCAAATTCGATGACGAAATGGGGTTTTGGGGTGGGGAAAGTGGTTTTTTACCAATGATTAAAAATGAATTTGAAGCTGAAATTGCGATAAGTTTATGAAATAGTCAAGGTTGAACTGGTAAGAAATACCGGGAAAATATTGGAAAGATATTGAAAAGGAAACTTTGATTTTTATGTATTAAAACCTATGGGGTTCAAATGCACTGTCATTCACGATGGAAGCGCTGTTGCCGGTAGCACGAATGGCAAACAACCCTTTGTTGATGGCCATGGTGCGGCTGCCCCCTGTAACTTTAATATAGGCCATAGCGCCTATTACATTCTTATCTTTAAATTCGGGCATCCAGATTTTGGCATTTTTAAGTTTGTCGATAAACTTTTTCACTTCCTTTGGCCGGAGTGTGGTTTTTACCTCAACAATTACTATGGTTTCCCCATCTACGGCGATTATATCAAATTCGAAGTTTGTGCCCTGATAATTTCCGTCAACGTTGGTGTGGGTTCGTTGCACATTAATACCACGTTGGTTGAGCAGCCTGACCATATCCCCTTTAACCAACGATTCGACTAATTTACCCCAATGTGAAGAAAATAAGTAAGTAAGCTCTTTGATTTTTTTGTCGGTCTCCTTAAACTGCTTGTCTGTCTCCTTAAATTTTTCGGTGAGTATCCTATCCGATTCCTGAAATTTTTTATCGGTTTCCCGAAATAGCTTCCAGATTTCTTCGGCATTTAGCGGAGTTCCATAATTTGCCTGGGGTTCGTTAACTTGTGGTGTTTCTTCCGGCTTTTTCATAAAACTTAAATTTACACAAAGTAACATTTTTTCTTTGAGTTTTTAAGCATGTCGAAACCCCCTTATGCGATGACGAAATGGGGGTTTGGGCTTGTGAAAGTAAATATTTGGTTTGTAAATGTTTTCATTAATGACGACTATAATGCTCAAAAAATTGAAGCCACGCTTGCAAGAATTATTCGTGCAAGCGTGGCTTCATGAAAAAAGTGTTGTTAATATCGAAGTTTCAAGCGGCTTCTAATTAATCTTTACAAGTCGCTGTATAAGTTCACCACCGGCAGTGTTAATCCTACAGAAATAAATGCCATTCTCCAAAAATCTACCATCCAACGAAAAGGTGTTGATGCCCTCCGGCTGATATTCATTCAGGATGGTCGAAATTTTATTTCCTGCAATATTAAATATCGAAATTTGAACTTGCCCTTCTTCAGGATTTTGATAGTTTATTGTGGTAATTCCTGAAAATGGATTTGGCGATGCCTGTACCGTTTGGGCTAAATTAATTCCGGAAGGCGCATCCAATGAATGGGTATTTTCGTTGATGCCAATTTTATAAACGCCCAGCTTGTCGATCTCGGCAATAACCTGTTCGTGCTGCCTGTTGATAAGGCTTGGCATTTCAACCCAGGTTTCAGTATCGGCATCCCAACGATATATGGCCAGGTAAGCAGGTTTTGCTACCTGCTTCATGGCATCAGTCCACGATATCGAAAGTGTGGCTGGTACATCTGTTTGCATTGTTTCAGGCCCGATGTGATAGATGGTTTCACTATTCATGCTTTCTTTCCAGATGGTAACATAAGTGTTGTTGATGAAAGTGCCCGGGTCGAAGTTTACATTTACCTCAGCATTGGGGTAATTTGCTGCAACGGCTGTATTTTTCAGGGCAAGTGTGCTGCTCAATACGCGCTCGAAAGAGGAGGTGTTTCCAACGCTGTCGGTACCGCTTACTGTAAAAGTGATGTTTTGCGTGGAGCTAAGTTTATAGTTCGCGTTGTAAATATGGTTTAACGAATCGAGCATTTCTACCTCCACATTATCGCTTCCGGCGCTTAGGCCTGGTAACTCAGGCAGCGGTTCACGGGCAAAAATCAAAACTTTGAGGTTGCTGCTCAGGTAGTGATTTTGGAAGAAGGCAATATTAAAGTCAGGTCCAATGATATCTTTGGCCGAAAGAACCACAGGAATAGTGATGAGCGGCGAATCCGGGTCGTTGCTTTGGATATGGAGGTAGGAATTGTATATGCCGGGTAATAATCCATCGCTTGAAATGCTTACCAATATTTCCTGTTCCTGGTTTGCCGGCAGCAATCCTTCGGCGGGGTTCACTGAAATGTAATCATCGAAACCGCCCGGAAAAGCAAATGAGTAGGTGTTGCTGCCAACGGAAGCGGTACTTACAATTTGCGATGTCGTCAGGTTGAAGGTGGTGATATTGTTGTCGTATCTGCTCAGGCAATACAAAGTTTTGCCATCTTCCGAAACATGCAAATCAGTTGTGGTACTTGATTCAGTTTTGTTCAGGTTGTTGATCTGCTGCATGTTTTGGGTGTTGATTACTGTAATATTGGTATAGTAATAATAGCCCACGTACAGAATTTGGTCGTCAGGTGAAAGTGAAACAGCACTAACTTCATAAGAAGTATTTACATAACTTTCTTCGCCGCTGTTTAGGTTAAGTTTCATAATGGCACCATAATTCGGATTGTAGCAATAGGCAAAATTGCCATCATGGGAAATGATGAAATTATTAGCAGGGAAGTAATCCAGGTTAATGCTATTCAATAATTCTCCATTTGTGGCATCAAATACATAAAAATCATAATAATCCACCACACAAATCTTTGAGCCATCAGGGGTAAGCTCCACATCATCGGGCTGACCGGATATAGGAAGTGCATAAGAGTTAACAAGCGTAATAGAATTGGTGCTATATACCTGTACGCTGGTTTGGTTTGAATAAAAAACAAGATAAGCCTTATCCTGGTATTTTGGCATACAAACCCTGTAAAGATTATTTAGGCTTAATTCGCTTTTAATACTATGATCCTTTGCCGAAATAACCGCAATTTCATCATAGCTTGTGTTGCTGGCCCACACATCATCGCTATTACGGGCATAATCAACCTGCGAAGCCGGGAAGGTGAGATCGATGGTTTCCTGCATGTTTGTTTGCAGGTTAACTTCAACCAACTTATGATTATCGATCGGTACATAACACAGAAAATCGTTTATTGGCGGGGCTTCTACACTTATGGAATAACTCAGGGGGCTTGCATCGGTCATTGCATTGGAAATGCTGAAACCTTTGCTGGTTTCTTCCCCAATTACAACTTCAAATTCCATGCTCTCTACTGATACAGCAATTGTAGGATCAATTCCTGTGGTGAATGAGGTGATTACAGCGCCGGAGTAGTTTTGGCCTTCGTCCATCGACTTTATCCCCAGCCAATATTGGGTTTCACTAATTAAATCAGTAAGCGAAAATGTTTCGGTTGAACCAGGTGCTGAAGGAACAAGGTTTTGCTCATATTCAGGTGCTCCGAAATAGTTAGCTGATGTGATAGGAAAAGTGCTTAACCTTACATCATAAGCGCTAACCGGTTCGGTAGGGTCGTCATCTGATGGTGCTGTGAAACTCACAGATGCGCTGGAATTTAAAATTTCACTTAGCACTAAATTGCTAACCGGATTGGGTGGAATGCTGTCGGTGCGCAGCAAAGCTACAAAGGCATCCATGATTTCCTGGGTAGCGGCATTGTTGATGTAATATTCATTATTTCCGGCATACAGCAAGTAGTATAATCGTGTGACATTGCCCAGCGAATTGATAACATGGTTATCAGAATAATAGGAGCTGGAATATGTTTGGCTAACTGCCGGATCGTTTTCCACTATAATAAGATGGTTAACCGAGGGTGAATTGTTATTGTAAACCCGTTTTACGAATCCTTTATAATTGCCGCTTGTAAGCTCAGCTCCATCCACCGATCCTCCATAACCATTCAAATCGCCGGAAATAGAAAAAGTAGAGATGTTGTCAAGATTAGCAGCCAAAACAAACAATCCGGCATATTTGCGTGTAAAATACTTTCCTTCACCGCCAAAATTCCCATCTGTTGTAATTGTGTTATTCGAATAGTCAATATACCCACCGAGGCTGGTGGTGATGTAGTTTCCATACCAGTACATTCCGCTGCCACCCGAATAAATGTAATATCCGGTTTCCCCGTCAGTAAAATCGTAGCGGTTGGGGATGATGCTGTTCACCGAAGTGTAATTTTCGTTGAGATCCTCCAGCAAAGTTTCCAAATCGGGGTGAACCTGTGCCGTAGCTTTTTGGCTCTGGGTTAACAAAAGCCCCAGGGTACATGCTGCAATAAATGTAAAAATCCTGATTTTGTATTTTATATTTTTCATCGCTATTGTATTTTAATGTGAATAAGAGATTTGTTAAATGCTTGTTTTTAGTTGCTCTATCATCAAGGCCAACTCCTCGGGATTGCTGGTTTCTTCGAGTGTATCATCTATCAGTAGCAAAGCATACATGCACGCATCGTAGTTGCCGAGCATGAAAAACGATTCGGCCATCACCAACTTCAGATCCTCCTGGGTAATGCCAGGCTCGTGTCTGAAAATATAATCCAGGTATTCCTGAAAATAACCCGATTCATCAATCTTAATAATTACTTTTTCAACATCACTGATTGCCCTGTTGTATTGGTTTTGGGCAAGGTTTACAAACGAGCGGCCAGCACAGGCATCTTTATAAATCTGCATATTTTCTTCCGATACCATGCAGGTAGTAAAATTGTTGTTTGCCAACCCGAGTGAGTCGAGCCTGGCATACGCCCAGCCCAAACCGTTGTACGCATCCATAAAAAGGCTGTTGGCCTGCGTTGCCTGAGTGAACGATTCCGCAGCCTCCTGGTAATTCCCAGCCGCAAAATCTATCCATCCCTGCGAGGTAAGCTTTTGTTCAGGTGTTTGGATGGTGATTTCAGAAGGGTTGTAAATCTCTGTTGTATCCTTTTTGCACGATACAAAGGTTAGGCTGCTAAAAAATAGCATGAGCAAAATGATTGGAATTTGTTTTTTCATAATTTTTATTTTTAATGAATTTAAAATATTGGTTTAGAATTATGTTATTTTAAAATTAACCTTAAAGTTTTTTACCTGACGATTATTATTTTGCCGGTGAAAATTCCCGAACCATCTTTTATGGTAAAAATATACATCCCTCTGGAGAGCCCGGGCAAAGGCACCTTGAATTCTTTCTGAAAAATCGTAGCCGAATAAAGATTTTTACCATGCAGGTCGAATAATTGAAAATGTAAGTTGTCGGGTTGATTTTCGAAGTTTATTTTTAGTTGTTGCCCGGTTTCGTCTAAAGTATAACTGAATGGATTGTTTTCGATATCTTCGATACCCGCACCGGTACAGGCAATCATATCTTCCATAAACAGGGTGTCGGAGCAGCCGCTTAGTTTGCTGATAGCAACCAGCGTTACCGAATATAAGCCATTTTCGTTGTAGGTGTAGTTTGGTTGTGCAAGGAGTGATGAATCTCCGTTACCGAAGTACCAGGTGAAGTCGAAATTTTCCTGATCGGGGGTTAAATTGTCGAATTGTACGTTAAATGGCTGCGAAATAAATTGGAATGGGAAAGCTGTAAAATCCAGGTTGTAATCTTCACCTTCAACCATCACCATAACATTTTGAGTTGTGATGCAACCCGGATCATCGGTAAGTGTGAGTGTGATTTCCGTATTTGCAACAGGCGAAATTATGGGTGTGCCCGATGTGGGGTCATCAAAAATATTTGCCGGTTCCCAGGAATAGGAGTAGGGTGGGGTTCCACCTGAAATCTGAGGCTCTATCATTTTGCTTTCGCCATAACAAACCATTATGTCTTCATCAAAATTTATATTTATATTTTCAGTCTTTTTAATGGTTAAGATGTCCGAAAATTCACTTTCCCCGCAGGTGTTAAACGATTTAACCTTTAGCATTGCATCTCCCGAAAAAGTTTCATTCCAGATTATGTTGCAAGTGCTATCGTAAAAATTCATCGTTCCGGCTAACGATGGAGTTAAATCCCAAACCGCTGAGGCGGAATTTGTATAGTATTCCGAAGATGTTGCATTGAAACAGACTAATGTGTCGCCTATTGGTTTGGCTGGAATGGCCGGGCTTCCCATTACTTCAATGTAGCTTTGTTTGAAGATAAGTTCGGGATTGCCATTGGTATAAGCGCTTAAGCTTACATCGTAATTTCCTGCCATCGCATAAGTAACCTCTGGTTCAGGGTCTGAGGAAATGGAAGGGATACCTCCGGGGAATTCCCAGTACACGCTGTCGGCTAATATGGCAGTTTCGTTAAGTGCGAAACTTATTGTTTCATCCTCACATAGCGAGGTGTCGCTTGCCGAAAAATCAGGCCCTAAAGCTACCATACATTCATGTATGCCCAAATTATCCCAGATGTTTGCATAAGTCCATTGCCCCGTGCTGTCTAACTGGGCCGGAAGGGTATCCCATTGCATACTTACCGAAAATGGGGAGGGATTAGAAACAATACCCTGAATTACTTCAGGTCTTCTGATTAATGAGTGATTCATAGTCCATGCCATCCAAAAGGGGCCATAATCTGATCCATTTGTTGCATACTTTTGAACAATGTAGTTTATTACTTTTCCCTCCACTGGTTCGCCAGCAGGGTTGTTGTAGGTAAGGGTTGAATCCTGAATGTATGACCAGCCGGTTTCACCAGAAATTAGACTACCCAGCCCAATTTCTCCAATAAGGTCAACGGGTGTTATATTAGTTTGAGTGGGAGGCTCACCGTTTGGTGTTTTAACCAGGGCAATGGCATCGTTGCCATTCATGTACATGGGCGCAGGGTATTCGCCGTCTAACTGATCGGCCAGTGCCTGCATTTCGGGATCACATGCCGGTGATGTTGGGGTACTTTCTGTTTGCCCGTTTACCAGTACAAAGGTTTGATATGGTTCTATTGATCCTATTAAATGAGTTGCCCCGCCATTGGTGAAAACAACACTTCCATTGCCATACCTTACCACCCAATATTCGTTCAGGTCGATGGTTTCGTTGCTTGGATTATAAATCTCAACACCTTTGTTGTTCCCTGAACCTTCGCAATACTCTGAGAAAAACAAATCAGTTTGTGCATTTGCAAATAATGCTGAAATGAATAAGCTTAGAAAGAGGATTAGGTTTTTCATAATTTTTGATTTTGAGTTTTTTGTATTTGGATATTTAACGAGATATTTAACAAAAATAAATATTTATTTTAAAAGCATAACCTTACCTGTAATCTTCCCATCAATCACAAAAACATACATTCCATCAGAAAGTCCATTTAATGAGATTGACGTACTTTTTTGAAACAAGTTGCTTGATCTAAGCTCAAAACCAAGAATATCAAATAAGCTGAAATGTAAATTTTCAGGTTGTTGATCAAAAATCAGTTCAAGGGAATTTTTATTCCTGTCCACAAAATATTTAAATCCAGCCTCATCTTTGTCGCCGATTCCTGTTCCCGAGCAGAAAATGTAGTTTTCCAAAAGAAAAGTTCCGGTGCATCCTGTGGTTTTCCCGGTAGCTACAAGGCTCACGGTGTAGGTTCCTCCTTCGGAGTAAGTATATTCGGGCTGTACCATGAGTGATGAATCTCCGTTTCCAAAATACCACACGAAATCGTAAAGCTCGGAATTGGGAGTGAGGTTACTGAATTTTACCTCGTAGGGTTTTGAAATAAACTGGGTGGGTGTGGCCGAAAAATCAGGAACTATGGCATCCAATTTTTCTATGGTAAGCACTTCCGAGAATTCGCTTTCCCCACAAACATTGAATGATTTTGCTTTGAGTGTGGCTTCATCGGCAAAGTTTTCGTTCCAGATAATTATGCAAGTACTGTCGTAAAAATTCGTTGTGCCGGCGGAGGCAGGCCCCAATTCCCAGATTACGTTTTCGGAGTTGGTGGTATAGCTTGATGAATATTCATCGAAACAAAGAATATTTTCACCAGAGGGTGTTGCCGGGATTTCAGGATTAGGAGCTACATGAATAAAGGCTGACTTTTCAATAGTATTTGTCAGGTTATTCCAATAGGCGGTAAGAGTTACATCATAAATTCCTGCTGTGTTGTATTGTACCACAGGGAATATTTCGGTGGATGATGAAGGATTGCCCCCCGGGAACGACCACAGCACACTATCAATATATGCGTTGGCGGTATCGGGTGCAAAAGCAATGTTGCCGGCTTCACAAATATCGGTGGCATCGGCGGTAAAGTTGCTTGCTACCCCCAACATGGGAGTGGAGTCGTTGCTGAGCCTGATATTGTCGATATAAATTTCAACCAGCTCGTTTGAGCTTAAGGGTTCTTCGAAGTCTGGAAATAAATCGAAATACCCATATTCATTCTCAAAAGTGCGTAAATCAAAAACAATATCCACCCACGAATTTTCAGCATTTTGTTGGTTTAAATTTAGTGTTTCGTAGTATGAGCTATACCAATGTGTCCTGACTTTTAAGGGACTGATTTTTGGCTTCCAAACCATAACATGCAGAAAATCGTACTCATCAACATTAAGGGTGTGATTGGCAACAAAACCGGCTGCTGCTTCACCTAATTCATTTGTGCCGCGCCGTAAAAACTTCAAGACCGTACTACTGCTATTGATTCCTGAAGGATTCGGATTTATTACTGGCATAAATGTTTCGGATATGGGCAGGTTGTTCCAGTTTCCACAACCCATAACTTCGATGATATTAAGCAAATTGATATTTTCAAAATCAGCAATCATTTCTACCTCCGGGGGGACAATCACAGACCAAATATCATCAAGGGTCATATTGTCGGAAATATATACAAAGCGGTTTGGGTCGCCCATCCACTCCCCATATTCCCAGCTTGGTATATTATCATAAACTATAAAATATTTGTATTCAATTACCCCCGTGGGTATGCTGTCGAAGGTGAGGGTATAAATAAGCGAATTGGTTGCTATAGGTGAAAATGCCAAATCGGGGTTGCTGCCGGGTTCCTGCCAATCGGCAAAATTTCCTGCAATATACACTTCGTCAGTTTCCGGGTTAAAATTATTGGCCTCCGTCATGTCAACATTAAAGGTTACAGCAGAAAAGCCGAAGCCTTCTATCTCGGCACCTTCAATATCATCAAAATAAAAGGTGTAATTGTTGGTAGTATTAAAATCAAAAAAGATGACCACTTTGTCATAAATATCCACCGTTTGCCCCGAAAAATCAAAAGTGAGTTCTTCCCATTGATTGGGTGTTGTTATGTAGGATGAAACTTCAATAGCGATTTCTAAATTTGCACTATTTTCAAGTTTGAACAGGATTTCGCAGCTTATCGGCGACCAAACTTTCATGGTAAAAATCGGATTGTCTTCCACGAGGATTCTTCCCTCGGTATCGCAATAAACATGAGCGAATTCATAAAACCCCCTTTCTACACGGCCTACATACACGCTTGTATTTACCCCGGAAGGGTCAGGGTTTGATACAATTTCAGGTTCATTGGGCCAGCCAAAGAATTGGAAATTTTGTTGATCATCAAAATCTGAATACATAAATTGCCCAAAAGCAATGCTTGACAAAAACGATAGCATAATGATGAATGTGAGTGTTTTCATTTTATTTAATTTTTGTACTTATTATTGAAAAACAAAGATAAACCATCTCCCACTATTTTCAGGGGCAAGCATGTCGAAACGGCCATATTCGATGACGAAATGCCCTTATTCGATGACGAAACTTTTTTTGAACCAGTTAATTTTTGGCTCTTTTCATCTGGAAAGAAACTCTTTAATGAGATCAGTCTATAATGCCACCTTACCCCTGAAGGGGACTTTTTAGACTAAACTCATTTATTATTCAACAACATCTTTATCTTCGGCATTGACATATTTTACAAATTCATCGAGGTTTTCGGGTAAGTAATTATTAATAATCGATTCGATGAGTGTAATATACTCGGAGCCTTTTTCAGAATAACGCTTTAAACCCTGAGCCACCATAATGGCATTGGGATAATCGCCACTTTGCCTGAGTTCAAGTCTTCTCTCTCTAAAATGCTCATAAGCAAAGCCTGTATTGAGCAACCACATATATTCCTCGATACACGCCTCTTTGGACGGATATGCTTTAACCCAGAAATTGGGGGATTCTACACCGCCTGGCCGCACACCACATCCTGGCGTATAACACCTAATCCCGTAATAGTTGTTGATTTCCTGAGAAAATTTTGACTTCCCCCAACCCGATTCGATAATAGTTTGCGCCATTACAAGCTTTTCAGGGATATAATCTACCCTGAACAAAAGTGTATCGATAAGTTCTATGTATCCGTCCCTGGTAAGATTCCGCGTGAATGTGCTGTCACCAATTCTGTAAGAGCTTGCTATTTCATTCAGTTTATCCAACTTATATCCTTTTACTATCACATGTCGATAGTCGTTCTTAAGATCAATCAAAAGTGCCCTGTCTAATTTTATCTTTTTGTTGGCTTCGACAGCATCCGGATAAAATCCGACAATAAAGTCCTTATGCGAATCGGTGAGTTCTTTAACGGTTGCAATATCCTGCTCATCAAACTTTACAGGATTGCACGAAATAAAAAAAAGAACAGGAAAAATTAACAGAAATATTTTTGATATGTCAAATTTCTTCATATAAATTACTTTACAGTTAATAAAAATCATTTCTCATAATCCCGATCAAACTATTAATATATACCTTCCCATGAACAGCATAGTGCTTTAAACCTTGAACTACATCAAAAGGATCGGGCAATTCAGCATTTAATCGGTTTGCAACCCTGAGGTCGCGAAAATCCTCAAACGCTTCTCCCGAGTTCAACAACAGCATGTAATCCCTTACCCCATCAATTATTGAGGGATAAGATTTATAATAATATCCCGACCCGTGAACCTGTTTTATTGTCATGCCACAATTGCTTTGCAGGCATAAAATTCCAAAATAATTGTTGCCTTGTGCTGCAAAAGGTAATGCTCCCCATTGCGACTCTACAACAGCTTGTGCCAAAACCAATTTTGAGGGAATAATATCAATTTTTTTTAGCAATAATTTAAAATAATAATTTGAAAGAATAAACCGGGATGGATCAGAAGGGATATTGCAACGGTATAGCTTTAGAAAATCGTAAACCAACATCAGTTTTTCGGGCGGTAAATTCCGATTGGTTTTAAAATCAACATACATATTATAAATACCAGCACGCTGCTTCATAACCTCAGCATTGGCCCGATCGATCAAAGGCAGCAGTAAATCAACAAAATTTTGCCGATCATGGTTGAGATGTTGTTGCGCGTAACTCCCTGCCGAATTGGCAAGCACAATAAAAAAAAATATTAAGCTTTTCAACTTCACTGTTTTTAATCTGAAAAATTCATGAATTTTTCACTCTGCAGGCTTTTTAGCCTGCAGAGCCGAATTCCCAAAGGTAATTCGAGGATTAACCCTCGAAAATATTTATTTAAAATATTTTCGGCCTTCGGTGATTAATTCATAAATTCAACGAATTTATGAATTAATCAGGTTAAAGACTTTATTAGTAAACCCCGGCGTTATTTCATTTTAAACCTTGTATTCATTACTTTTGGGATTAGTTTTGAAAGCGGCAAACTTACAATTTTTTAATTTGCAACTTTTATTGTGTAAATTTGTTATGATTTTAACCTGAAAAATTCATGAATTTTTCACTCTCTCGGCTAAAAAGCCGACAGGGCCGAATTTCCGAAGGAAATTCGAGGGTTAACCCTCGAAAATATTTAAAATAAATATTTTCGGCCTTCGGTGATTAATTCACAAATTCATTGAATTTGTGAATTAATCAGGTTAAGAATTGAACATTTTGATTATTATGGAAAACAATGAGCTTAATGCTTTGATGAGTTTAATGGATGAGCCTGATTTGGATATGTTTGGGCATATCGAGCAAAGGATTTTCTCGTACGGAATACAAGCTATTCCCATACTTGAAGATGCATGGGATGGTTCATCTAACGATGAAGTACAGCACCGTATCGAAAGCATTATTCATCATATTCAATTTGAACATATCTTTGATGAGCTTAGTAAATGGAAAAAAAATCCCAACAGAGATTTACTCAAAGGATTTATTATTGTTGCTCAATACCAGTATCCGGATATTGATGAAAAAATAATTATCAATAAAGTTGGAAAAATTATCCAGGACGTTTGGCTCGAACTAAACAATAAGCTCACACCACTCGAAAAAATCAAAGTTCTCAACCACATATTTTTTGATGTTCATGGCTTTAAGGGAAACAAAAAAGATATTCATGCCCTTTCAAATTCATTTATCAACAATATCCTCGATACTAAAAAAGCAAATCCCATCTCGTTAAGCATTCTTTATATGGTGATTGCCCAAAGTTTAAAAATACCCGTTTACGGAATAAACCTGCCCCAGAACTTTATTATGGCCTACATGGGGGGAATGATAAATGATCTGTTATTAATCACATCGAATGATGTGCAGTTTTATCTGAATGCATTTAACAAGGGCGCTGTTTTTACAAAAAAGGAAATCGAACTGTTTCTTAGGCAAATAAATCTTGAAGAAGAAGAAAAATACTTTCTTCCCTGCGATAATATTACCATCATCCGGCGTGTGCTTAACAATTTAATTTTTTCGTTCGAGCACAAGCAAAACAAAGAAAAAGCAGGCGAACTCAAAAAGCTTCAAACGGCACTCGACTAAGAGCCAAATCAAGTAAATTCTTTATAGCCTGGGATGTTTTCGAGAAAGGAATAGCTTCCGGTATTAAAATCGATTTTGGCACAATAGTGCTCAAGGCCGTTGGTAACAACCAGGTAGTTCACTTTTAAGGCGAGGTTATAACGGCTGATTTGTTCAAATACTTTTTGATCTATTTTTACTACGGGAGCCTTACATTCAACTATCATTATAGGTTTACCGCCTGGGCCAAAAATTAAAATGTCAGATCTTTTGGTAAGCGTATTCAGGCTTAAAGCTTTCTCAACCGCAATCATAATTTCAGGAATATTTTTCTCCTTGTTGAGATAGCGAATAAAATTTTGCCTTACCCATTCCTCTGGTGTAAGTACCACAAATTTATGACGAATAGAATCAAAAATTTCATTTTGTCCATTTTTCTCCCTGATTCTGAATTGGTAAAATGGAAGGTTAAGCTTTTGCATTAATATCCTTTCTTTGGGCAAAAGTATAGATTAATTGGTTGTTTTGGATTATTTTTGCCCGCAAAATAACATCGATGAAAACAAAGAAGGAAATAGTTCAAAACTGGCTTCCAAGGTACACAGGATTACCTTTGGAAAAATTTGGTCAATACATTTTGTTGGTCAATTTTCAAAAATACCTGGAAATGTTTGCCGAATTGCACAATGTTGAAATTGTAGGTATGGATCGTGCCATGCCTTGCGCTACGTCAGGAAATATAACCATGATAAAGTTTGGAATGGGGAGTGCAAATGCAGCAACCATCATGGATTTACTTAGTTCAATCCATCCCAAGGCAGCGCTTTTTCTTGGAAAATGCGGCGGGTTAAAAAAGAAAAACCAACTGGGCGACCTTATCCTTCCCATAGCAGCTATTCGTGGCGATGGGGTTTCAAACGACTATTTCCCCATCGAGGTTCCTGCACTTCCGGCATTTAGCCTTCAAAAAGCCATTTCCACCGCTACCCGCGAACATGGTCGCGATTACTGGACCGGAACCGTTTATACAACCAACCGCCGCGTTTGGGAACATGACGACAGGTTTAAAAAACTCCTTCGCAAAACAAGATCAATGGGAGTTGACCTGGAAACAGCCACCATTTTCGCTGTGGGCTTTGCCAACGAAATACCCACCGGAGCATTGTTGCTTGTTTCGGATCAACCCATGATTTCAACAGGCGTAAAAACTGAGTCAAGCGATAAGGTGGTTACCGATAACTTCCTGAGCGACCACCTTAAGATTGGGATTGATTCGTTAAAACAACTGATCGAAAACCGGCAAACCGTGAAACACCTGAGATTTTAATCCATTCGTTGCCAGCCATGGAATATGAAAACATAATTAGTAAAATAAAAAACAAAATCTTTTCGCCTGTATATTTCCTCGCGGGAGATGAACCTTTTTTTATTGACAAAATCAGTAAACTAATCGAAACAAGCGTGTTGGATGAGTCGGAAAAAGACTTTTCACAAAACGTGGTTTACGGTAATGATGTGGCCATCGACCAGGTAATTGCCCTGGCAAAGGAATACCCGGGTTTTGGCCAGTATCGTGTAGTTATTGTGCGCGAAGCTCAGCATATCAGGGAAATTGAAAAAAGCGAATACCTCAAGGCTTACCTCAAAAAACCCATCGAAACAACAATACTTGTATTTGATTATAAATATAAAAAACTGGATGGCCGAACAGAGTTTGCCAAACTGGTTAAAAAAAACGGGACGCTATTTCTTTCAAAAGCCAAAAGAGATTACGAAATCCCCGATTATATCGAGCGGGCTCTTCAGCTCAGGGGTTTCAGAATTTCGATGAAAACCAAAATGCTTTTGGCCGAAAGCCTGGGAACAGATTTGAGTAAAATCGAAAACGAGTTGGATAAACTATTGCTCAATATCGAAAAAGGCGCAGAAATTACGCCGGAGCTCGTGGAGGAAAATATTGGGATAAGCAAAGATTATAACATTTTTGAACTTCAGCGTGCCCTGGGAAAACGCGATATTCTTAGGGTGAACAAAATCATAAATTATTTTGCCGGTAACCCAAAAGAATTTCCAGCCATCTGGCAAATTATTATGATCTTCGGGTATTTTAGAAAAATCTTTCATTATCATTTTATTAAAGATAAATCGAACCAAAACAAGCTGGCAGCCGAAATTGGGGTAAGCCCATATTTTATTCAGGAGTACCGGGCGGCGGCCAATATTTATGATATCAGGAAAGTCAGGGGTATTTTTAGGTTACTGCGAGAATTTGATCAAAAAGCCAAGGGTGTAGAAAGCGCAACTATGAATGATGGCGAACTAATGAAGGAACTGGCCTTTAAGATTATGCATTAAGGCAAATAGATAACAATCCTCTGCAAATTTTTGTTTTCAAAATCACTATTCCAACTTGTCATATTCGGAACTCCTTACTTAACGTAAATCAATTGTCGTAAAAAACACATCTTAGTGACTCTTTGTGCCTCCCGATAGCTATCGGGATGCCTTATGCCAAAGGCATCACTATGTGGGTGGTAACCTTCAGAAATTCACCACTTAGATATACCTTTAATTTCCAAATAAAATGCAAACTTTTTTTCATGTTTGCACCAAGCTATGTTTTGATGACTTCGCATGTTCTTCAATAATTGAAGATTGAGGCTCGAGCATAGCCTCCCGTGTTTTCTACTCCACAAATAACGCAATAGCCTTTTGCTGTTAGCTCTTGGATTATTTCTTTGATGATTTTGTGGCCTTCCAAGGTATCATCCAATTGAAAGTTTTTTTTCAAACAATTCCCTCTTTGATATCAGGATTATAAAATCTGCATATCCTTTACTTACATCGATGCCCATGAATAGTTGGTTTGATTCCATAAAAATTAAATTTTAATGATTAATTCATTAATATTGAGTTACTGTTTTTCTTAATTTCAAAAGTAAGCTCCTGCCTTCTCGAAAAGCAGCGGGTTTTGATGTTTCAGTTTCGTTGACAATGTCATCATAATCTGGATTTCAAAAGCCTCCCCATTATCGCCAGGAAAAATACTCCAGCCAAAAGATTACCTTCAATTGTGTGGGACCTTCTTTCAAAATCTAATGGGCCATTTCATGCCGCCTTGTTTCAAGGTATCAAACTAGTGGGTACTTTTACCAGGCCCGAAAAGCTAACACGGCCAAAGATCAAACACCACCCCACCGATACAATACGCCCAACACCACCCGCTAAGCCTGTGATCGCATCACGAGGCAGGTTCCGCTGATATTGTCCGGGGTTTTTGACTGGAAATTCGATCCCGGATTTTTTTGGTTTGCTACCTTGGGAAACACTACATCCGGCTTAAAAATAAAATATCCAGCCGGGGGCTAAGTTGATTTTAGCAGGTTCCACCAAAGCCTATCCAATATTTTATTTCTGCTACAACGCTATCCTCCCAGCCTGAAAGGCTGGCACATCAAAGGGGTCAGGCGATGCCTGACCTTACGAGGGAAGCCACCCCCCCCCTCAGCCTGAAGGGCTGAAACTCATCACCAAAAAAATTAATCACCCGATGGGGAGGATTTGCCATCTAAGCTGTCGCAGACCTACGGCCTGCCGGTGATTATTGAAGACGAATTATGCTATGATGTTCCAGGCTTTCAGCCTGTGATAATAAACCCGAATAAACATCACCGAACTTTTTATCTACTTCGTTTTTTATTCTTCGATATTTTTTACCAGCTCCGTGTGTCCAAAACACCACTAAAAAGACAGGCATTAAATATTGTTGCTTGGCCCCACTTTTGTCAATGAACTTGAAGTATTGATTTAGTATTAGCCGTTCGCCAAAATCATTTCCTTAAAACATGTCGCGCTTTTTAATATAATAATTCAAAAACTTACCTTTCGGCTATGGACTAATGGAAACGACCCGGGTAAAATTTTTCACCGGAAAAGATGAAAAAAATCAAAAATTTTCAAATTTTCAATTTCCATTTGAGGGTGTCCTCAAATGGAAATTGCCCCCCAAATTACCTCCAAAATGAAGCTCGAAAAGTTTCCATAATTTTGCTAATCATAAAAAAATACAAACATATAAGACACTTAGATCACTCAGAACCACTCCCATAGGGATACCAATGGCATAAGTAAAAAAGAACAAAAAATAATTGAATTGGCGACACACTAAATTACGAGAAAAAAGTTGTAACTAATTGGTTTGTAACTTATGGATCAGGAGTTCTGATATTACTGTG
>Ga0307991_1000815_pt1 | contig 22534 bp, 14 predicted proteins | sample EllFjometagen131_FD_203146 | JGI IMG/M metagenome (GOLD analysis project Ga0307991, IMG submission 203146) | Marine microbial communities from Ellis Fjord, Antarctic Ocean - #131 | ecosystem: Environmental > Aquatic > Marine > Unclassified | place: Southern Ocean | collected 2014-10-08 | reverse complement strand
CTGCCTGAATTAGCAAACACAGGAGGAATTGTCCAGGTTTTACCAAATTTTCAAAGAACGACTCGCAACACTGATTGGCATAAAAATATCAACCTCTACTGTTGACTTTGAAAGGAATAACTATTTAATGCTATTTAATACATTACCTGACGCAGGAACCTGCCGGTGATTGATTTTTCAGTTTTCGCTATATCTTCGGGGGTACCGGAAGCGACTATCTCTCCACCCCCGTCACCTCCCTCTGGACCCATGTCAATGATGTAATCAGCAGACTTGATCACGTCAAGATTATGCTCTATAACCACGACGGTGTTTCCCATATCCACCAGTCGAGCGAGGACATGAAGGAGCTTTTCTATATCCGCAAAATGGAGACCTATCGTTGGTTCATCCAGGATATACAGTGTACCTGTCGCCATACGTCTGCCTAATTCTCTTGCCAGTTTTATTCTCTGTGCCTCACCACCTGAAAGGGTCGTGGCGGACTGACCAAGCTTTATATATCCAAGCCCCACATCGGAGAGAAGCTGCAGTTTTGATCGTATCGGGGAGATGTTATCAAAGAAGGCGAGTCCCTGGTTGACCGTCATTTCAAGGACATCCGCTATGTTTTTTCCCTTATAAAGTATTTCCAGGGTGTCCCTGCTGAACCTTTTCCCGTGACAGGCATCGCAGGTTATGTACACATCGGGGAGGAAATGCATCTCTATTTTCTTCACCCCTTCTCCCTGGCATGCCTCGCATCTTCCTCCCTTGACGTTGAAACTGAAACGTCCCGGCTTGTAACCCCTCACTCTCGACTCGGGTAGTTGACTGAAGAGATCGCGAACATGTGTAAGAACACCCGTGTAGGTGGCGGGATTTGACCTTGGTGTGCGCCCTATCGGCTGCTGATCCATGGTAATAACCCTATCTATGCCACCGAAATCCCTTATCTGTTTTATCCTGCCCGATTTGCCCCTGTATCTGTTCAGCCTGCGGCGAAGCGCCTTGTACAGGGTTTCGATTACCATGGTACTCTTTCCCGATCCGGACACGCCGGTCACGCAGGTGAAGACACTGGCGGGAATCTTTATATCAATATCCCTGAGGTTGTTTTCCGATGCGCCCTCAATGATTATAAAACGGCCGGAAAGGGGTCTTCTATTTTCCGGTACGGGAATCGACAGCCTGCCCGAAAGATATTTTCCTGTGAGTGAGGAATCGGATCTGCGGATCTCTTCAGGGGTGCCATGGAAGACAATCTCGCCCCCGTTCAATCCTGCTCCCGGTCCGACATCTACAATGTCATCCGAGCAGTTCATTATCTGCGCGTCATGTTCAACCACGAGCACGGTATTACCCATATCACGCAGGCGTTTCAGTGTAGAGACAAGCCGCAGGCCGTCTCTCGGGTGAAGGCCTATAGTGGGTTCATCCAGGACATAGAGAACGCCGACCAGGCCGGAACCTATCTGCGTGGCAAGCCGGATGCGCTGCGCCTCTCCCCCCGAAAGGGTGCCTGAGGAACGCGAAAGGTTCAGATAATCCATACCCACGTCGATAAGAAACTGCAACCGTTCCATTATTTCCTTTTGTATCCTTTCGGAAATAATGGCCTCATTCTGGGAGAAGGACAGGTTGTCAAAGAAATGCATGCATTCCTGAATCGACATCCGGGATATCTCATCGATATTTTTTCCACCAACAGTTACAAACAGGATCTCCCTTTTCAGCCTGGCGCCCCCGCAGACCGGACAATCACTTATATTCATGTATCTCGAAAGTTCGATTCTGGAATCGCCGGATTTTTCCTCTCTGTAGAGCTGTTCCAGTTTGTTGAGCACACCCTTGAAACGCTTTTCGTAAAAGTGTCTTCTCCCTCTCCTGTCAAAATAAAACCCTATTTTTTCATCCCCCGAACCGTGCAGCAGGACGTGTCTTACCCTTTCAGGCAGTTTATTGAAGGGTGTGTTTATATCAAATCTGTAGTGGCTGGAGATGGCCTCCAGCATCTGGTGAAAATAGATAGAATCTTTCCGTTCCCACGGGGCGATTGCCCCCTCTCTTATGGAGAGCCCAGGATCGGGCACGATAAGATTTTCGTCGAAGTATACTTTTGTTCCAAGCCCGCCACACTCGGGGCAGGCACCGTATGGACTGTTAAAAGAAAACATCCGTGGCGCAAGTTCCGGTATACTGATACCACACTCGGGACAGGCGTAATTTTCACTGAACAACAGCTCTTCTCCATCCACAACCTGGATGCCGACGAGTCCTCCCGAAAGCCCTGTGGCGATTTCCAGTGAATCCCTCAAACGCTTTCCGATACCGGTCCTGATAATCAGTCTGTCGATCACCACATCTATATCATGGCGTTTATTCCTGTCCGGTGTGATATCCTCTGAGAGATCTCTTATTGATCCGTCGACCCGCACGCGGGCAAATCCATCTTTCAGCAATTTTTTAAGTTCTTTCTGAAATTCACCCTTTCTGCCCCTGATAACGGGTGACATGATATTGATTTTTGTGTTTTCAGGAAGGGACTGTACCCTTTCCGCCATCATCTCAACGGTCTGGGCATCGATTTGTTTCCCGCAGTTATAGCAGTGAGGTATTCCCACTCGGGCGAAGAGCAGGCGCAGATAATCATATATTTCAGTTACGGTGCCGACTGTTGAACGGGGATTGCGGCTCGCGGTTCTCTGTTCAATGGCTATGGCGGGGGAGAGGCCCTCAATGGACTCGACCTCTGGTTTGTCCATCTGGCCTATGAACTGGCGCGCATAGGTTGAGAGTGATTCTACATACCGTCTCTGTCCTTCGGCGTATATGGTGTCAAAAGCTAGAGAGGACTTGCCGGAACCGGACACGCCGGTTATGACAACAAGTTTGTCTCTAGGAATGTCAAGATTTACATTTTTTAAATTGTGCTGACGCGCACCCCTTATCTTTATATAATTCATAATGGTTTACGGTTTACGGTTACCGGCTATTGGTTGACAGTTACCGGTTGTTGGTTTTTCCAGTTGTAGCTTTTCATCTTTTCCCTTGACTCCTTGAAACCTCGAATTCACTAACCCTTTTTTATCTGTTGCCAGTTGCCGGTTCAACTCTGAGTCGTCTTTCACCGTTAACCGTGAACAGCTTTTTTAACTGTTACAACTTTATCTCAACAAGGGATTTCTCTCTCAGCTCTTTCAGCCATTCCTGAAACTTTTTATTTATCTTTTCATTCCCTATAGTCCGAATGATTTCTTCTCTTACCTCTTCGACAGGCTTGATCCCGGCGCCTCTTCTGTCTATGATTTTGATAATATGGAACCCCACGGGAGACTCTATTATTTCGCTTGACTCACCCTTCTTGAGCCCGGAAACAGCTGTGTCCACCTCGGGAAACATCATTCCCTTTTCAACAAAACCCAGATCACCCCCGGATTTGGCGGCGGGACCCTGGGAATATATGCCCACCAGGACATCAAATGAATCGCCATTTTCCAGCCTTTTCAGTATTTCTTCCGCCTTTGAGCACATGTCTTTCTTGGTGCTGTCATCACAATCCTTCGGTTTTACGAGCAGTATCTGTTGTATCCTGGCTGCCTCTTTACCTTCATAATCATCTCTGTGCTTGCGATAATATGCTCCGACTTCCTCTTCACTTATAGTTATTCCGGATCTTATTTCTTTCTCTATAATCCTTCCATTGACAATATTTCTCCTGATTTCGCCTTTGTATTCATCCAGCACACCACCCTCACTGGCAAGTGCTTTTCTGAATTTCTCAACGGACATATGTTTCTCTTCCAGCATGTTTTTCAGAGCCTTGTCCACGTCTTTATTTGTCACAATAATGCCCAGCTTCGCCGCTTTCTGCTCGAGCAACATATTATTTATAAGCTTATTCATGGCTGCCCCCCGGGCCTGTGCCACTATTTTTTCCCGTTGATCCCCCCGAGGAATCTTCTCAACCCTCTTCATAAAGGATTGAAGGGTGGTATCCAGTTCAGAAAGTGTTATAACCTCGTCATTCACGATGGCGACGATCCTGTCTTCAAAATCGGCATACAGTGAAGCCGAAGATAAAATAACAAATATACAGACGATGAAAAATGTTCTTAGTTTCATAGATCCTCCCGCATTATTCAAAACCACCATATGTTATCAGAATATCTTCCGTTCTTCAATCCCCAGTTCACCGAGAAGATACTTCGCCCGGTCTATAATTTCTTTCCCCTTTAAGCCAGGCATTGAAACGGTCAATCTGCCATCCGGCGTGAACATTATCTTACCTTTTAAGCTCTTCTGTGAAAGTTCCACAATCCTGACAGGGTCTACGGGAGTATCTTCACGAAAATCAACAAAGATTTTCTCTCCGTTATACCCCATTCTTTCACCCATTATCTTTTTCAGAACATTCTTGATTCTTATAATATCCATAAGGTTATCCACCTGAAGAGGAACAGGGCCGTAGCAGTCGGCAAGTTCTTCTCTCAGCCCGGACATGTCGTCTTCTGAAGTGACTATTGATATCCGTTTGTAAATCATAAGTCTGGTATGCGTGTCAGCAATAAAATCATCCGGGATAAAGGCGGGGATACCTAATGATATCTCGGGGTCTATCTCTTCTTCAGGATATTTTTCCCCCTTCAGCTCACGTATGGTTTTCTCCATCAACTCGGTGTATAGCTCATAACCGATGGCGGACACATGCCCCGATTGGGACTCACCCAGAATACTTCCGCTGCCCCTTATGCTCAGGTCGTGTGTTGCCACCTTGAACCCTGATCCCGGTTCCGAAAATTCCTTTGCTATGGCAAGTCTTTTTGTGGCATCACGCGAGAGAATCGACTCTTCGGGTATCAGGAGATACGCGTACGCGTTCTCATTTCCGCGGCCAATCCTCCCTCTGAGCTGGTAGAGCTGAGAAAGACCTAGTCTGTCCGCTCGATTTATCATTATAGTGTTGGTCGATGGTATATCGACACCGGAACTTATTATCGTGGTACAAACGAGGACATTGAAATCTTTGCGGACGAATTTAACCATGATCTCCTCGAGTTCCTTCGCCTTCATCTGTCCATGCGCCACACCGACCTTTGCTTCAGGAATCAGTTTTTCTATAAGACGCGCGATAGTGTGTATGGATCTAACCCTGTCATGAACAAAGAAGACCTGCCCCTCTCGTTCAAGCTCATTTTGTATCGCATTTCTTATAACATCATCATTGAATTCGGATATGTGAACCTCCACGGGTCGGCGTTCCTGCGGTGCGGTATCAATAACGGAAAGGTCTCTCATCCCCACGAGAGACAGCTGTAGCGTTCTCGGTATGGGAGTCGCCGTCATGGTAAGTACATCAACAAGCGTCCGCATTTTCTTGAGTTTTTCCTTGTGTGACACACCGAAACGCTGTTCCTCGTCTATAATCACCAGCCCGAGATCGTTGAACTTTACATCCTTCTGCAGAAGTCTGTGTGTACCGATGGCGATGTCCACGAGACCCTTGTTTATATCCTCCACCACCTTCTTCTGCTGGCCGCTCGTCTTATATTTGTTCAAAACTTCTATACGAACGGGATATTTGACAAATCTCTTCGCAAACGTCTGGTAATGCTGTTCCGCCAGGATAGTTGTAGGCACAAGAATAGCCACCTGTTTGCCATCCATGGAAGCCCTGAATGACGCTCTAAGAGCGATCTCTGTCTTGCCGAATCCGGCATCACCGCATACGAGCCTGTCCATAGGTCTCGGGTCGCTCATGTCATAGTAGACATCTTCAATAGCCCTTGCCTGATCGGGTGTTTCTTCAAACTCGAAAGAAGACGAAAACTCTTCATAGTATCTGTCGGAAGGAGAAAATTTGTGTCCATTCATTACCTCTCTGGCGGCATAGACTGAAACAAGTTCCTTGGCGATCAAGCGCACCGACTGTTTAACCTTCTTTTTGACAGTTTCCCAGGATGTGCCGCCAAGCTTTTCAACATTCGGGATATGGCCGTCGGGACCAATATATCTCTGGATCTGGTTCAGTCTATCCACCGGAATATAGAGTTTATCTCCCTCTTTATATTCAAGAAGCAGAAAGTCGTTTTCCGTATCGCCGAATGTCAATCGCTCAAGCCCCATGTAAAGGCCTATGCCGTGATCCACATGAACGACAAAATTCCCCTTTTCCAGCTCTCCAAATGATTTGAGAAAGTATCCTTCCCTCGCACGGGCCCTTCTTTTCCCTCTTGTCTTCTTTCCGAATATTTCCTCTTCGCTTACGATAACCGTTTTCAGCAGGGGGTATGAAAATCCCTTCGTTATTTTCCCCTCCCTCAGGATGAGACGGCCACCCTTTATTTCTCCCGGATCGGAAAAGAAAGGGTGGGAAGCCCTGTGAACCGGCAAAGAATACCCCTCCAGCAGGTGCTCCATCTTCTGCATATCCCCCTCGCCGCAGAGAAACGTTACCAGACAACCCTGATTTATCCACGATTGTATCCTGTCTACGAGGGGGGCGAGGATGCCATCCCTGTCTGCATGATACTCCGTGTCGTTTTTTGTTGTTGTTTCCTCTATCTCAAACCGGATAGCATCCAGAGATTGAAGTCTGTCCATGTAGACCTTCTGCAGGACATTGCATCTACGGGAGATATTGTCCCATGAAGCCAGGAAAGATTCCTTTTCGAGATAGAATCGTCCTTCATCTTCGGCTTTACGAAGAAACCGGTCCGCGTCATTTGTAATCTCCTCCGCGGCCTTTTCCATAACGCCGGGACTTTCAGAAAGTATCAGGCTGTTTCCGGAAAAATACTCAAAGAAGGTGTCCATGCCTTTCGTTTCTTTTCCGGAATGAAGACCTCCGAAAAATAGCGGGAGGAGTTGTGGATTAGCCTGAGAAATCAAATCGTTTTCAATCGCGTCAAGCAGTCGTTCCCTTTTTGTGCTTGAAACTCCCAATTCATTAGCTCTGATCTTCATATTTCTGGATGCCAGTATTTTTGATTCTTTTGACAGTATTGCCTCTCCCGCCGGGAAAAGAACAAAATCCACGATCTCTCTTGCCGATCTCTGCGTCGCGGGGTCAAATTCCCGGATTGATTCAATCTCATCACCCGCAAATTCCATTCTGAAGGGGTATGGGCATGCAGGAGGAAAGATGTCGACGATATATCCTCTCAGGCTGAATTCTCCCGCTTCTTCCACCAGCGGAACTTTTTGATAGCCACCTTCAATCAGTTTTTTCGCCAGTTTATCCCTGTCTCTGTAGTCTCCGATAGAGACAGTCTCCATATAACTGTTAAAAACCTTCGCTGGGGCAACCTTCTGCATCAGCGCGCTCAGAGGGGCAACCACTACAGCCGGTTTTGCCGACAGGATTCTTGACAGAACACCCGCCCGCCCGGCAGCATTTTCATTCTGCCTGGAAAATGTGTCGTCAGGGTGAACGATATCCCACGATGGGAAAAACAGGACATCTTCTTCGCCGAGAAAAAAAGAGATGTCCCTGAAAGTTTCAAGCGCCTCCTTCCGGGAAGGAGTTATGAAAAGAAGGGATTTTTCTGTGTTTCTGAAAAGAAGTGATGCTATGAAAGATTTCGCGGACCCCTGAAGGCCACAGATATCCGTCTCATCATCCCCCCGATGAATATTATTGACAAGCACACGGAGGGAGGGGTCCGAAAATTCTGTTTTTCTATCTACTATTTTTCTCACGCAAAAATTCAGCTTTTTAAAGTAGATTAATAACCGTTCACGGTTGCCGGCTCACAGCTTTTCAACCGCTAACCGTTAACTGTAAAATGTTATTTCGATGCCTTCAGCATCCTGCTCAGGGCGAGATTTGCGAGAATCCTTATCTCTTCAGGCACAGTTACCACGTGCTTCATTTCCAGCAGAGAGCTGAGTATGTCATCGAGAGTAATTCGCTTCATATCCACGCAGATCAGGTTGTCAGATGCGGGTATGAATGTTTTGGCGGGATTCTGTTTCTTCAGCTGATGCATGATTCCCTGCTCCGTTCCGACAATAATCTTTTCCGTGTCCGCCTCTTCGGCGAATTTCAGTATTCCACTTGTACTTCCGACAAAATCCGCCAATGAGAGAACCTCTGCACGGCATTCAGGATGAGCGGCAAACAGGGCTCCGGGGTTTTCATCCTTCACCCTTTGCACTTCGCCCGGTGACAGGTTGTCGTGCACGTAACAGAACCCCTTCCATGGGATTACCTTCTTTTCCGTAAACTGCGAGGTGTAACGCGCGAGATTTCCGTCCGGAACCATCAGAACGGTTTGCGTGTCCTCAAGGGAATTAACTATGCGCACGGCATTGGCGGATGTGCAGCATATATCGCTGTAGGACTTGGTTTCGGCCGATGAATTAACGTATGTAACCACTTTTACGCCCGGGTTCTCCGCCCTTGCCTTTTTCAGTTCTCTGAAGGTAATCTTGTCCGCGAGAGGACATCCCGCATCGAGGCGGGGAAGGAGGACTGTCTTGTCCGGCGACAGGATGGAAGCGCTCTCCGCCATGAATCGCACCCCCGCGAAGACGATAACATCCGCCGTTGTCTCAGATGCTTCAATGCTGAGGGCCAGAGAATCACCCAATATGTCCGCGATATCCTGGATCTCATCACGCTGATAGTAGTGAGCCAGCAGGATGGCATTCCTGTCGGCCAGCAGCTTTCTGATCTTTTCCTGTGTCTCAATAATACCCATAATGTTTTTCCTCCAACGTCATCAGGTATTCGGCGCCTGCCTGTCGATAAATAAGAAAGCTACCTATAACATAGACTATATTTATTCAAGGTAGAAATGATATCAGAGAAAATGATATCAGAGATATTGACAAGAATAAGGGTTTAATATAGTAAAAGTCTATTATATACAAATCCGGACACAACGTTTATTTTACCGAAATGAAGGGATTACCACCATGATAACTGTCAAAGAGGCATTGAATCAAATTCTCGGTTCCATACCCCCCCTCGGCCTTGAAAAAGCGGACATACTGAGCTCCTTGGGAAGAATTATAGGAGAAGACATCCATGCCCCACGCGACATACCTCCAAGGGACAACTCTGCGATGGACGGCTACGCGTTGAAGTCGGAAGAAACAACCGGTGCTGGCGCGGAAAGTCCTGTTATTCTGAATGTTGTGGAGGATATACCGGCTGGATACACACCTCAAAAAACAGTGGAGACTGGAGAAGCAGCAAGGATAATGACAGGAGCTCCTGTGCCGGATGGAGCCGACGCCGTCGTTATGGTGGAAGAAACAAGGTCTGACGGCGACAGTGTGAGAATATACTCGGAGGCGACAAAGAGTCAGAATATCAGGTATGCCGGAGAAGATGTACGTGAAGGGGATCTGGTGATACGGGCGGGAACGTTGTTGAGACCCGCGGAGGTGGGGATGCTGTCCGCCCTTGGATGCTCTTTTGTGAAGGTATATCAAAAGCCCCTGGTGGCGCTTATAGCCACTGGAGATGAGCTTGTCGATATAGACGGAGCGGGATCACCCGGGAAAATCGTAAGCAGCAACAGCTATTCCCTTGCGGCGCAGGTGATAGAATGCGGAGGCATACCGCTTCAGCTTGGTATCGCAAAAGATAACAGAGACGATCTGACTGAGAAATTCAGGGACGCCATGCGGGCTGATATCATCGTATCCTCGGCCGGGGTATCGGTTGGAGACTACGATTTCGTAAAAGATGTAATGGAGGATATGGGTATCGGCATTGTATTCTGGCAGGTGGCAGAACGACCTGGAAAACCGATGACCTTTGGTTCCAGAGAGGGCAAACCGGTCTTCGGGCTTCCCGGCAACCCGGTGTCATCCATGATCACCTTTGAACAGTATGTAAGACCCGCGATACTGAAAATGACCGGACATAAAGATGTCTTTCGCAGAACCATAAGGGCAAAACTTACAGAAGACATAAAGAAAAAGAGGGGACTCACGTACTTTATCAGGGGCCGTATAAAAAGTCAGGGAAGGGGATTTGTCGTGGAAACTACAGGGCAGCAGGGTTCCGGTATACTGAAGTCCATGGTTCTTGCGAACGGCATAATTGTCATTCCCGAAGATATGGATTTTATTAAAGCCGGTAGCGAGGTAATGGTGCAACTCCTCGATAGTTCTCAGGATTTCGCAAAAGAGCCGGAATATCTCAGCGATTGACAGACAGTACCGAAAGAGACAGGAAAAACATTCAAATTACAGCGGAAGTGCCAAGGTCACTGGTGGGCCTCCCGGACTTCAAATCCGGTGTGGGGCGCTAGAACCGTCCCAGGTGGGTTCGATTCCCATGCACTTCCGCCAAATTATTCGTAAATTTCGATTTTTATCGAATATATTTCTTTAACCTTCCTTTAACTTTCTTTAACCTTGCGGTTCTAGAATCCCACACCGGATTTGAAGTCTATGGGATGGAGGGCTTCCTGAAGTCGTGATTTTACTCGATCGGCAACCTATCGCACAGTACAAACGGTAATCCGCGATAGATCATTTATTGCAGCTATCGGCAATTGAATGATTAATCAGTCAATAATGATATATACTTAATAGAATCAGAATATCCATGCTTTTTTAACATGACAATTGTATTGAGTGTTCTTGAGATTGTTGTGTAGTATTTCGACACTGTCATAAGCTGTTCCCGTATTTATCGAGCCAGTTGATCGCGTATTTATAATCTGGGTAAATAGACTTGAGTAGCGTCCAGAATTTGGCTGTATGATTCATGGTTTTTGTATGAACCAGCTCGTGGATGATGATGTAATCAACCACAATCTCAGGAGTTTTCATCAAGCGCCAGTTCAGTGAAATATTTTTTTCTTCAGAGCAGTTCCCAAGTTTGGTCCTTTGTCCTCTGATATATATTTTGTTGTAGTTGAACTTCAAGCGCACAGCCAATTCCTCAGTTCGCTTTACTAAGTGTTTTCTGGCAATCTTCTTGTACCATTTTTTCTGAACGTTCAGATCAAGTAGGTCACGCTTTGCTCGAATCGTTTTGAAATCGTGATCCACAACTATTTTCTGCTTGTATGTCGAATCATAAAAATAACTGTATCGATTTCCAAAAAGCAGTAGTTGATTTCTACCGAGTTCGATCCGTGATTTATTAGCAAAAAATGATTGTTGTTTTTCAATCCACTTTGATTTTTTAGCCAGCAAGGACTCAATATCATCAGCTGTAAAGGAATTAGGCACAAGTATCCTTACATGCCCATCTTCACTGACTTTTATTCGAGCATGTTTCACATCTTTTTGAACCAAGGCATACTCTTTGGGTAATTGCATTAATTCAGCCCATAGTTTCTGATGATGCTGTTCATCATCGCATCCATTAATCGTTCGTCTTCATCCACTGCCAAGTGTTGATATTTGTCCGAGGCAGCAAATATTTCGATATTAACACGTAGTCGTTCCACTTCTTTGTCCACATCCTGCCAGCCGATATAAATCTTTTTCTTTATAACAGTATCAACAACATCCTTCGCAAACTCTCTGGTTAATTCCTCATGGAAGTCAGAAGTGTGTGCATTCTTAATGAATGTGAAGATTTCGAAAGTACCCTTATCCTCAAAACCCATACGTTGAGGAAGTGATGCAATATCATCCAGTTCATTGTAGAGATCACTCAATTTCAAAAGGATCTGTTCGATTGCTTCACTTTCCCCCTGTTTTTTCTTTATCAATTCATCAAGACGGTTTTGGAACTCAACATAAACCGCGCTATTGGCTTCATTTCTACGGATAACCGTCTCAATATCCCGAATGATTTTTTCTGCCTTATCGGATGGAGATAGCTTGCTCTCCTTGAGTTTATCCAGGTAGTTTGTGTCAATCTTTATTTCAGGAAGGTGCCCTTTAAAATTGATTAACTTGGCATTTTCCTGAATTAGCTTGCGAGTTTTTGCTGCGTAAATTTCGGCCTCGAAGTCGAGCCGTTTGAACTCTTCTAGATATATTTCGTAAATTACATTGAGCCAAAGATATTTCTCTTTGTGATCCTTCAACTGCGGATGTGGTGAAATGGATTCCCAGAGCTGAATAACCTCACGATAATTCTGCTCGAATTTGCCCTGATCAAGCTCTGTCAATTTTCGGATAATCTCCAATGAGCACTCATAAGTGTCTTCCAGCTTGATGTCTTTGAATGGTTTAAAAGCTTCGTCGAGTATCCCCGGAAACTGTGCGACAAGGCTATCAACATTCTCAAACTCACCGATATCATCAGGATCGTAATTAAGCGCTTCCTTGTAATTTTTAAACACACCGACATAGTCAACGACGCGACCGAATTCTTTTGACAGCTTGGAAACTTTGTCATCGTAAGGGCGATTGGTTCGTGCCACAGCCTGCAACAAATTGTGATCACGGATCGGGCTGTCCAGATACATCGTCTGCTCGATAGGGGCATCAAATCCTGTCAGAAGCATATTGCAGACAATAATCACCTTCAAGTTATTTCCTTCTCGCTGTTCTTCCGGCGTGATGCGCCGTTTGAATTGAGAAATCAGCCTTCGACGTTCCTTGTCTTCTTTGTGGTGATCCTTGAAAAGTTCGTATTTTTCACCTTCATCATAGTTTCCGGTTGAGAAGATGATGGTGATCTCTGAACGGTCAAAATAGTTGAGAAGCTCATCATAGTAGAGCACACAGGCCTCTTTGTCACAGGCAACGATTTGAGCTTTATATCCCTGAGGTTCCACTCCCTCTCGGAAATCTGTAGCGATATCCCTTGCCAGGAGCTCAATACGGTCGGGATGTTTCAGGAAGACCTTCCAAGGCTGGACACGCTTTTCTACAAGTCGCTTTTGATCTTCGGTTAAATCAGCGGTGATTTCATCGTAGCCTTCTTTGAGTTTATCCTTGTCAAGAAACCACTCCTGGGGTCCAAAAGTGTAACGAATCGGTTTAGTTGCTCCATCCTTAATGGCATCCTGAATGCCGTATTTATCCAGATAATGCTCGTATGTTCCCTGATCTGTTTTTACTCCGAACTCTTTATGTGTTTTCGGAATGGGAGTCCCGGTGAATGCAAAACGACGGGCATTGGGCAGGACGTTCTGTAGCTCAATCTGGAAGCCGCCGTATTGTGTACGATGAGCCTCGTCAATAAGGATGATGATGTTATCTCTTCTATCCTGTCGATCACCCAGTTCGCGGAATTTCTGAACCGTTGTGATGAATACTCCTGCCGGAGCCTTATCAATGATATATTTCAAATCACCGATGTTATAGACCGGCCTGGCATTGGGAAACTCACAATCATCGAAAGTGCCGCCGATCTGTTCTCTCAGGTCTTTACGATCGACAACGATGTAAATCGTCGGGTCTTGTAGTTTGTCTGAATTCCGAAGCTTATAGGCCGTGTAAAGCATAGTAAGGCTTTTACCGGAGCCCTGGGTATGCCAGATTACACCCTGTTTCAGATCTGACTCTGTGACACGATTTACAATTTTATTAGCTGCACGTAATTGCTGATAACGGGCTACTTTTTTAACAATCTTTCCATCGGTTCGTTCAAACACAAGAAAGTTTTTGATGATATCCAGAACACGGGCAGGTTGAAGCAACCCGATGATACCCAGCTTCATCCGCTCCAGAACTTCACCGTTAGGTAATCTATCCACATCAAAATGATAAAACCCGTCCTTATCATCCTTATAGGTACGGCAAAGACCGTTTGTTTGATCCAGTATCGGATTTTTATGGGTGGTGTACAGGATGGTATCTTTCCACTCGTTGAAGTATGAAGATGAAGCACCGGGAATGCCGTATTTTGTTATTCTGCCGTTACAGGCCACACCAAAGCCGTGGCACATGAAAAGTTTATCTGCACGCTGATCATAGGTTGAAAACTGTTTGACACCTTCCAGCCAGTTTGTGCCTTTTCGGGCACGCTGTTTGGCTTCAATCGGGACCAGTGGGATGCCGTTCACCAGCAGGACAATGTCGGTTTTAACCATCTTAAAGCCCTGCACCCAATACTGATTGGTGACGATAAAATCATTTTGCCAGATGTCATCAAAGTCGATGAAATGAAAATCCCGATCCACACTGTCAACAGAAAGGGTGATGCCCTTAACTAGCTTCTCCAGAAAATTTTCGTTTCCAATAATAGGGCTGGGATTGTTAAGATGCTGTAGAAGCTGATCAACTACCAAACTGGCAGTTTCTTCAGTGGTTTTGTTAATTTCAGCAACTTTTTGAGTCAATATCTGGGTGATAACCGGATTGGAGAATGGACGGTTGAACTCCTTTAAATCATCGTTGCTTTTGAAGGTCCAACCCATTTTACTGAGCCATTCGGTAACCGGTTTTTCAACACCGTTGAGTTCCGATAGCGTATTCACTTAATTCACCTCCTTCAGCCTTTGATTAATTTTCTTTACATCCACCCGGACCTTGCCGGTCAACAGATTCTGCATCAGGGATTTTTTTAGGGTTTTGAGGGATTGTATTTTGGATTGTTTAGCTTGAAGCACAGAATTGAAAACGGATATCTTTTTGGCAATCGCCTTTTGTTCTTCAATATCCTCTGGAAAAATGAGTTTTAGTTTTCTAAAATCACCTAGAGAAAGATTTGCCCTTGCAGTTTCGACTTGGTTGCATAGAAGTCTGTGTATGGTTAATGGATGCTGGAAATAGTAGGCAAAAAAATCATTGTGATAACTATCTGACAGTCGGAACAGGCATACGGCCTGGTTGATGTTTGCTACTTCTGCTTCGCCATTAAACACACAGCTTCTACCAATAGAAGCCCCAACAATATTTATCAAGATATCGCCATTCAATAATTGGCTGGTTCTAATTTTCTCATTAAACTCGATCGGCAGATATTTCGGCTCAGAAATGTCAAGATAACCATCTCTAACATTTTCACTCGTAATAAATAACATGCCAGATTTCCCATATTCAAACCCTTGCCATTTGGGTGATTGCCCCTTAGTAATTTTATCCGTGATTTTATTTCCCTTTTCAATAATCCATCCCAACGGAATTTGTCCAAATTTTTCATCGATATAAAACTCTTCCTCAGTTCGCCAAGTGCCGTCAGTTTTGAGTCTGCCGGTAAGTAAATTCTGCATCAGGGATTTTTTAAGCCGTTCTGCAGCCTTTATACTGTTTTCCACTGCTTCAATAGCTTCATCCACTTTACTCGGTATCCCGGCAATGGCTTCTTGTTCTAATACCCCTATTTCTTCAAAAGGAGATGGGGTTTTTATTCGTAGATTTCCCAAAGGTCTGGGCCGGATTTCTTTAAAAGTAGTTCCTTGTGAAAATCTAAATAGAGTATTTTTGTTAAGTTGAAGCCAGTACTTTAAAAAATAATTATTCAAATGCTCATTACATACAATTCCAGTTATCCCTTGTTTGGTGCATAAATCAATTTTTGCAATACCAACTTCTCCAATTGTGGCACCTGTAGATAAAATGACAGAGCCCGTTGGCCACATCTTTGCCGAGCAAGACTTAAGTCCTTTTTCGGTCAGCGTTTCTTTTGTTGAGAAAATTTCATTTTTAATGTCCTCAATAACAACCCATGGAATATTACCGCCAAAATTTGCAGGATCAAGAGTTGATGGTGTGCCACCATCTCCCAGCTTATGAATAAACTTTTTTAACTTTACTTCTTTCCAGGTGCTCATAATACATCCAAAAACTTTCCTAAGGCGATGTTCAATATTGCTTCATTTTCCAAAGAGGCCTTAAATTCTTTTATTGCTTCTTTTAGATCAATCTCTAACTCCGGCTCAAAGGTATCCACATAGCGAGGAATGTTGAGGTTGTATTCATTTTCTTCCAGCTCGTCCATATCAACGACAGAGAAATAACGTTTTCTCAGTTCCGGATCAGGCAACATGGTGAGCAATTCTTGCTCCACCTCATCAATGGCAATGCGTTCCTTTTCTGCTTGGTCGCGAGCATCGGCTATGCGTTGTTCTTTTGCAGCAATAAACTTTTCCAACGCCCCTTTGGCTTTCTGCTGGTTGTTCAACTGTGTTTTTGTCGGCTTTTTGCCGTCAGCTTCCTTGGCTGCTACCTGTTTGTCGGCCTTTTTAAGTTTCTGCTCGGCCTGCTCGATATCCTCTTTGGCATCCAAGACAATCTCACCCAGTTTGAAATCAAGCTCTTCCTGAATTAACCCACGCAGACGAGCCTTTTGCGAGGTGATCCATTTCTTAGCAATGTCAATATCCCCCCAAGATTTAAGTATGGTGGATATTCTCAGTATGTCCTGCGGTAGCAGAGTGTTCATGTTGGATTCTTCCTTATACCAGCCTTCCTTAGCGGCATAAACCATGAGCACTTTGTCTTTGCGTTCTTCAGGTTTGTTCCTGTTAAATAAAACAATCGAACCCGGAATGGTTGTACCGGAAAGAGATTACCAGGGAGGACCACTATGGCATCAATGATATTGACATTCTGAACAAACTCTCCATCTATATTGGCCATCCCCTGTAAAAAGCCGCGACGGATCAGGTACTCATCATCAGCCTTGCGATTCTGTCCGTCTTCCTCTTCAGTTTTTTCCGGCTGACCTCGGAATAAAACACCTTGTGGGCAAACCACTCCGGCTTTACCGGTTTCATTCATTGATGCAACGATGTGCTGAAGAAAGGCAAAATCACCGTTAGAGAAGGGGGGAATGCCATAATCAAACCGATCATAGGGATCGTTAAAATCGGCTTTATCCGGGTAGTTTAACTGAGGTGAACCATCTTTTTTGGTGACCGGTTTACCTTTTTTATCCTTCTTCGGCTTACCGTTTTTCCACCAATTTTCCTGTGAAAATGGGAAATTAGCCATTACCAAATCAAAGGTTTTTATGGTGAGATCGTTATCTTCTTCCGTAAATTTCGGATCTTTGAGTGTGTCACCTTTTTTTATCTGGGCATCTAATCCATGCAGGATCATGTTGATATTGACAATCGCCCAGGTATTCCAAACATCTTCCTGGCCGAAAAGGCGTATATTCTTTTGGGTCCCCGTTCTCTGTTTGATATATTTGGCGGCATTAATCAAAAAGCCACCGGAGCCGCAAGTCGGGTCATAAAGCGTATTTCCTTTCTGAGGTTTCAGATAACGGACAATAATATCAACGACCTCTGGCGGAGTAAAAAACTGACCGGCAGTAGTTCCATTTTTGTTTTCATCGGCGAAGCGCTTGATCAAATATTCATATGCATCACCCAAGACATCAACCGGAGCATTTCGGTTACTGAGATCCACCGCATCAAGATAGCTGATCAGTAAGCTCAAAACCTCTGGATGGAGTTTTTTACCACCAGAACCATCCGGTGAAGGCTCATTCCAGCGTACCGTATTGATAATCCCTTTCAGTGCCGCGTTGGCATCAGCAATAGCAATTACCGCTTTATTGAGAGTATCATTCTTTTTGTCTGGTGATACTTCTCTGACATTTTTCCAGAAGCATCCCTCGGGAATGGTGAAATCATGTTTGTCCTTGATAATTTTTTGCTTCTGTTTCTCATTTGGCTCAACACCGTATTCCCTGATATGCTCCTGAATCCCGTGTTCTATTTCCCAAGTGTAGTTATCGGAAAGTCGTTTAAAGAAAAGAAGCGAGAGAATGTAAGATTTGTAATCTTCAACCTTATCTCTCAGGATGTCAGCCATCCCGAAAAGCGTATTGCCAAGTGCTTGTTTTGTTATCATCAATTCCTCTTCGTTAGGATTTATTTGCAAAAAGATTAATCACATATAAAAAAATCCTCCCAAAACTATATTGTTAAAAACACTTTTAAAGATGTTTGTCAATGATTTTGAAGATAAGTACTTGAAGAGATATACAATTACTATCGATGAATATTTTTGTGAAACGAGGATCACGTGCAGCTTGTATGTATCATGACTTCTCAAACCTCATTTTATGAAGACTTCCAAGCGGTAATGATCGATTTCCCCCTGAAACGATTCTGAAGAGTTGTAGATGTGTTCATCATCACATTGCCTGCTGCCTTTCCATCAGCTTCCTTTTTGCCTCAATCTGGATACTGGCATACTGTTTTAAACCCGCCCTCCTAGCATGATCAGTCATTACCATAAAATTAATAGGTCTCTCCCTAGGGTATGCTTTATTAATTAATTTGATCTTGACGATAATAAAAACGTTCTCTACACTGTAGCCTGAAGTAAATTTCTTTCTCTGAAGTCTTTTAAAATAATAAAAGTTGAGGATAATAAAGATGACTATCGTTGGAGAAGCATACCGTGAATTACAACAGATTGTTAAGACATATACAGCAAATGACTTGCCTGTCTTGTTCTCTGGTGAGACTGGGACAGGGAAAGAACTGTTCCTGAAATTATACTTTGATTCAAACAAAAAAACAGGGGAAAAGATGGTCATCAATTGTGCCGCCTATTCTGACGATTTATTGCGTTCTGAGGTATTTGGGCATGTACAAGGTGCTTTTACTGGAGCAGTAAAGAGCCGTCCTGGCAAGATAGCTTCTTGTGATAAGGGCATACTTGCTTTTGATGAAATCGGAGACGCGTCACCGGAATTTCAAGCAGCAATCCTACGCGTAAGTGACAGGTGCAGCTATTCGCAAGTGGGATCAGATGAAGAAAAAAACCCCGATACGTTGATAATAGCGGCAACAAATAAAATAGACAACTTAAGGCAGGATCTTAAAAAGCGTTTTCATATTTTGCCAATTCCCCCTTTACAAAAAGATGATATCCCAGCTTTGGCAGAACATTTTCTGGGAAGAAAACTAACTGCAGAAGTTATCCGAAAACTGAAGGCTCGAGACTATCCGGGCAACATAAGGGAACTGAAAAGGGCATGTGAGCGTCTAAAAGTTGAGCGAGACGAGAAGATTTTTACTTCTAGGGAAGTCAGTGAAAAACCCTATAACTTTGATTACAGGAGATACAAAAGAGAACTTAACACTTGGAATAGATACATCCAGCCTCTGATTGATCATTATAAATCTAAGTACAACTTGCCGAAATATGAATATCAGCTCTGGGATGGAGATCCTCTTGAATTTATCTATAACAATGATGAACATCTGAATCCTGGCGCAGTAATAAGATTATCTGCCAAAGAGTATGGGCTTTTGACAGACGCATGGGGCTTATACGACATTGGAAAATGTTTGCAAGAACAGACTGGCAAGGGGAGGAACTTGCCCGATGTATCTCCATTAAAAACGGTAATAAATGATTCACATAAAATCATAAAAAAATTCCAGAGATCACTCAAGGATTGTTTCGAAAAATCAAACTTGCCATGTTTTCTTGGTTATATACATCTGAAGGCTGAGGCCCCAAGCAATGTGCCAGCAGCTACCCCAGAACAGCCCCATTTATTATACCTTTTAGCCTTGTCGGAAAAAGAGGCCAGAGAAAAATTTACCAAGCATTATTATGATTATAATAATAAAAAATATCCAGACGGCAAGGAATTCAAAGCCAAAACAGGGATAACGAAAAAATCTTTACGCGATAAGGTCAGTCGACACCAAAAGGTTATATTGCCTTCCAAATCCTCAAAATGAGGCACTTCTGTATAATCTATAAAAATACGCCAATATTTGTCCCCATATTGAAGTAAACAATAAAAATCCCTCCATTTATGGCCATATTAATGCTGCACATTGCAGAATTGATAGCCAATGGCCAGTCAGACATACCTTAATACTCAACAATACCAATTAGTTAACAAGATGGCATGGGCTTTGCTCTATCAGAGGGCATACCGACAACGTTCCGGTGAGAGTGGTGCCATCGAAGGAACAGCCGGCCAAGGCACCGTCAGCGCACGACCAAACCACAGACAGATTAAAAGTCTCTTGTGACAGGTATGTTTAATACACCGGACTAACATGAACAGGTAATTACAAAGTAATAACAATAACATATGAAAGGAGGTGGTGTCTGGAAAGGAAAATAATAAATAGGGTACTAAGGCGCAAGTAATCAATTTAAATTAATAAATAATAGGTGAAAAAAATGAACGAACAGGCAGTCAAAGACGAGGAGGATCGTGAAAAGAAATGGAAGCAGGAAGCCCAACGATACCGTCTCGCACAAAAAAGGATGCTGCAAAGATTAGCAGACAAGATCGAAGACGAACGGAAGCAGGATGAACAAAGACACGCTCACGAAAGGAGGAGGAAAGACGCAGGGTTTGAATTTTTAAAAGACTGGCCATGGGAGTGGTTCTGCTCCATGAACCTGCCCTCTGAGTGTACACACACATACGCTGAAGTAAAGCTCAAAAAATGGCGAATCCGATTAGCGACCAACGAAAAGATCCAGATCGCTTATCTGGGAATTTTTAACACTGTGCCTCATCCACATATTCATCTGGTGGCTCTTGGGACCAATTCGATGAGTCAAAGCCTTTACGATATCGACACTAAGCGTCCTGAAAAGTATTGGTCGGAAATCGCAAGACAGCGGGCTGTCATAAAGCCGATCACGAACAACCGGGAGAACGTTTATCGTTACATAGCGGATAAGAACAATCCGTCAGGCTTATCGGAAATGATAAGTCCCTATAACAAGAAGCTCTTGGAACGTAAGAAAATTAAATAATTACAAAGAAATGGGGGTGATATTATGACATAGCCAAAGGGAAGCCAGAACAGAAAATCAGGAAAAGAAGTTTTGACTATGAAGGTAAATTCGACAAATTAATATTATGAAAAAGATGAAAGGAAATAAAGAGATGACAGAAATTAATAACATTATGGAGGAAAAAAAGTCGAGTCAAAGAGGAGGAATGATGCAATTAACAATCCTCGATGGAAGAAAAAGAGACGCTATCACAGACATGTTAATCAAAAAAGCTTGGGGGTTGCACTGCTATATGTTTCTTCCCGTTCAGTGCGATGCTTTCACGGCACCTGTACTGATCAGGAAATGGCAGAAGAAGTTGTTTGAAACGGCATCCATATCAGTAGGGTGCGAGGGAATATTTAACCCTGAGCCCCGCCCTTACCTTAACCTGCTCGCTATCGGTCACAAGAAAAATAATAAGTTCTTATCACCCGAAGACCTTATAGCGGCTGAAAAGTGTTGGCATTCTACTGTGGAAACATCAATTTTCATAAAAGATACCACGGGAGACCCTATTATGAGTGAAACATACGAGACTATTTTGCTCCAAGATACCCCTTCGCTCTCTTCGGTGCTGATCACAGCAGACTTTATGGGGGAGCTTCAAGGAGAGGGAAATTACAATGATAAGGCCTATGGTTCATACGATATTAGTTTCGATATTATCGTGGACGAAAGGCGGGAGGTTCTAAGCAGGATCTGGGCTGAGTTGGACGAGGCAGGAAGTAACCGTCTGGCGCTGTAATCTACCGTTATATCGGTCAGTGGAGGGGATGGGCTAGGATTTAATCTCATCTGCCTCCACCGACATTATCAGGATAGCTTTGGAGCGTTCCTTGTGCACGCTCCAGCTACAATCAACCCAAAATAACAACAAGAAAGGTGAAAAATTATGACGTACAAAGAATTGAAAAGAAACGGGAAATCGGCAAAGGGCAAGATGCATCTGTTGAAATATTTAAATGGGGAGACCACCACCATCAGGGGGGCTGCTCTCGCCAAATGCTACGAGTGCATGAATATGTATGCGGACGGAAAGGTTGACTGTGGAATAAAAGACTGCCCACTCTACCCCTTCATGCCTTTCAGAAAGGGAGCCAAACAGGTCATGAGGAAGATGTCAGAGGAGCAGAAAAAGAAAGCCAGTCTTAATCTCCATAAGAAAACGGATCCTAATACTGTAGTCAGCCATAATAATGCATGACTACAAAAAGATATAATGGAGGAGATAGATTCTGTTGATCTTATTAAACCAATCAAATAGCAGTCCCAATAATGTGAATAGGGGTCTGTGTATGAAAGGTTCAATCCAACAGCATAGTAAGTATAAATATTATTATGTGGCATGGTCTGAAAAGGGGAAGCTCTATACTATCAGCAGGTATATGGGGTTTCTCTGCAGGGATGGACAGATTCCAAGCATGAGTGGCAGGGAGATGGCTGAAAGAATCCTGTCCCTCATGCAATCTGAGGTTGATAATGGTACTTTCAGGATCGAAAAGTGGACAGGTGGGATGAAGACTGACCTTATTCCATATCTCTGGGAATGGTACTCTGAAGCCATAAAAACTCTGACTCCAGCAACAGCAAAAGATTATAAAAATTCTATAAAGAATCATCTCATTCCTTGGTTCACAAAGAATTCATATCAGATCCATGAACTGCAGTATGATGTTCTATGCAAGCTTCTCAACAGTATTAAAAGGGGAGGAAAAGGGAAAATGAATGTGATGTACTGCCTCAGGAGATGCCTGGTACACGCATTCAAGTCAAACAGGATACCAGCAATCCCATTATTTCCAGAGAAGAACAAGTACAATATTATTGATCCTATCATTCAATGGCTTCCAGAGGCCAGACAGATCAAAGTCATTCAGGCTATTCCTGAGGAGCATCAGCCAATATTCTGGTGGCTGAAATATCATCTGAGAAGGCCATCAGAGGCTATGGCATT
>Ga0307991_1000814_pt1 | contig 22552 bp, 24 predicted proteins | sample EllFjometagen131_FD_203146 | JGI IMG/M metagenome (GOLD analysis project Ga0307991, IMG submission 203146) | Marine microbial communities from Ellis Fjord, Antarctic Ocean - #131 | ecosystem: Environmental > Aquatic > Marine > Unclassified | place: Southern Ocean | collected 2014-10-08 | reverse complement strand
CAGATGACACGCGGATCGTTACTTTTTCCAAATCATACCCCTGAGCTTGAAGCCGGTAACGCGCTTCTAATCGTTCTTTCGCCTCATCTAATACAGACAGAGCAAAATCACCGTCACCTAAAATACGTTCATCGCTTTTCATATGATCCTGCACCCGGCGCATCGCTTTGACCGCTGACCAACCGCCGGCACTTCGAACCAGATCGCCTCCAACTAATTCCGGCCGGCGGCCTTGAGCAATACCCTTTTCAAAGCCCGGGTCGGACCGAGCCATATGCCCGATTTTTCAGGATAAACATTCCAATATAAACTGTTTTTTTGCCTTAAAGTGCTCATTTTGCCATCAAAATTGCTGTTGTAAGGGGCTTTGTTTTCTTTAAGCTGATAAACATCTCCTGCGCTGACCACCTTTCTGCCGATAGCCTTGTATCCAAGTTTATTTTTTACGTCTTCGATAAAAAATTTACTGCCCACGGCAATACGTTGCGTCCATTTTTCCTCACGGGCATGGCCGCCTTTACACAATATATCGCCCAGCCAGTTGTTGTGTAGACAACCTTCCGTAATGTGTCACTTTCATCAACGCCAAGCAGACGCATCAGTTGTCGTCGATCGATCAGAGAATATCGGCGGGGCGGATTTTCGATTTTTCCGAATATTATACGCCTGGGCTGTCACGCCGGAGGTCGAGAGTTCGAGTCTCGTCGCTCCCGCCACTAATAAAGAAAGGGCTTAAGAGAAATTCTTAAGTCCTTTTTTAGTTCCGGGTGCAGGGGGGGGGTATTGGGAAGCTTTAAAACAGGGTCATCCCGGGGCATCCACTTCAGCCTTCAGCCTGAGCCCGACATTGACATTCATGCTGTCATAGGTACGAAAAATAAGCTTTTCCCGCTCGCACCGATTTTCAGCAAGAACCTGAAAGATCGTCTCAGCCGACTTTTTGGCAGCAACCTCCCTGGACGGCAGAGATGCCAGGCCCTCATCAATTTTCCTGCCTGTAATCGTATCGAGCACTGTGGCGGTTCGGCCGTCACTGACCACCGCAAGCGGGATCTGGTATTCACTGTCCATTAGACGGGCCGCTGAAACCGCCTCTCTTTCTCTTGATCCCAGGGACCCCGAAGCGCATTTGATCATCATATACCGTTTCCCGGACGCTGAAACCACAAGGTCGACACGCGATCGGTAGGTCTCGCCCCCGATGGTCAATTCAAGGGGTGCGTCGACTTCAATATCACCGGGGCGATATCCTTTTTCCTCCACGAGATATTGTTCAAGCACCTGACGATTCGCCTCGGCCCCCACATCAGGGACTTTTTTACCCGTAATAAAATCAATCACCCATTCAAACGACTTTGGCTCTGATTGGCCGGCCTTTGCCGCAGCAGGGGTCTTTTTTTTGAATGCCGTATTTATGGTAAGTTGCTTTCCCTTTCGACATTGCGCGCATTTAGACGGTTCCACAGGTCTTCCCTTTTTATAAAAGTACCGCCGGACAATACCTTTTCAATCTGTTTCCACAAGCGATTTGCCCGTCATCTCGGATGGCTGGTCCATACTCAAAACCGCCAGAATGGTGGGGGCCACGTCACACAACCTTCCCGGCTGCAGTCGGGCGGTTGTGCGTGAATCGTCAACCAGTATAAGGGGCACCGGATTCAGCGTATGGGCCGTATGCGGGTTGCCGTCCTTGTCAGCCATCTGTTCTGAATTGCCATGATCCGCAATAATTATTGCCGCCCCCCCTTTGTCCCTGATCCGGGCCACCACCTTTTCCACGCAGGCATCAACCGCTTCACATGCCCTGATGGCGGCTTTCAGGATACCGGTATGCCCGACCATATCCATATTGGCAAAATTGACCACGACAAAATCATACCGGTCCGAATCCAGACGCACCACGAGTTCATCAGCCACCTGGTAAGCACTCATCTCAGGCTTCTGGTCATAGGTGTTCACCGAACGTGGAGAAGGGATAAGGCAGCGATCTTCATTCGGAAAAGAATGTTCTTCACCACCGTTAAAAAAGTAGGTGACATGAGCATATTTCTCGGTCTCGGCGATTCTAAGCTGGCACAATCCGGCCCGGCTCAGCACCTCGCCCAGAATGTTATCAAGATGAACCGGCCCGAAAGCCACGGGAAGGCTGAACGTTTCATCATACAGGGTCATGCATACAAAATTACACAGATGCAGAGGATTTTCACGCCGAAATCCCTCAAATTTGTCCTCTGTAAAGGCCCGGGTGATCTCCCGCGCCCGGTCAGATCGAAAATTAAAGAAAATCAACCCGTCATTGTCCTTGATCGATGCTACAGGGATCTGATCGTCATCCGCTATCACAATCGGCTTGACAAATTCATCGGTCTCACCGCGGGAGTAGGCATGCTCAACGGCCGCTACGGGATTTTTTTCAAATCTTCCCAGCCCCTCGGTATAAAGGCGATACGCCTGTTCAACCCGGTCCCATCGTGTATCCCGGTCCATGGCAAAAAACCTGCCGCAGACAGTGGCAATAGCACCGCATTTGATATTCCGGATATAATCCTCCAAGGCCTGGACATAACCGACTCCGCTTTTCGGTGGTGTATCCCGGCCATCCAGGATGGCATGCACATAGACCCGGTTAAGCCCCCGGCGACAGGCCATATCAAGCAGAGCGGTCAGGTGATCGAACTGGCTGTGAACCCCTCCGTCGGACACGAGCCCTATAAGGTGCAAGGCGGAATTTTTAGCGGCCACATTGTCCATGACGGCCGTCAACGCTTTATTTTCAAAAAAAGACCCCTTTTCAATGGCGCCATTAATTCGCAGCAGATTCTGATAAACAACTCTGCCGGCACCGATATTCATATGTCCGACCTCGGAATTGCCCATAATGCCGGGGGGCAGGCCCACTGCATCACCGGAACATAAAAGACGGGTATGCGGGTATCGGTTTTTGAGTTTGTCGATACAGGGTGTCCTGGCCTGGGCAACCGCATTGTTTTTCTTTTCAGGGTTTATGCCCCATCCGTCCAGAATCATCAACACACAGGGCCTGGGTCTATTCAATGTAAATCTCCATATCCGGGTTTTTCCCATCCCGCTGATGTTGGTCTTTAGTTTGAATCCTGCGGGCATCGGCCCAGAGCCCTTCCAGATCGTAAAAACTGCGCAGGGGTTCATAAAAAATGTGAATAATCACATACCCGTAATCCATCAATACCCAGTGGCCGTCTTTTCGTCCTTCGACATTCAGCGCTTTTTTACCCTGATCCCTTAACTCTTTTTGGATAAAATCGCCCAGCGCCGCAACCTGACGGTTGGAACGTCCGCTGCAAATGATAAACGCATCGGCAACAGAGGTAAGATCGCGTACATCCAGCACAACAATATCCATCGCTTTTTTGCCCAAAACCGTCCGGATAAAAGGATCGAGCATTAGCTCGAAAGAATCCAACTGATTGTCAGTCATCGATAAAGTCCTTGATTGTTAATATAATTTGCGACCTTGTCCGGCAAAAAGAATCTGACGGATTTTCCTGTTTTAACCAGACTGCGAATTTTACTGGAGGAAATATCCAGGGGGCTGACCTTGAAAATATGCACAGCCGGTAATCTGTCATGAATATAGGCCGATATTTTGTCTGAATAACGATACCCCGGAGAGATTCGGTTTTTCATATAGGCATCGATCGTTTTTAAAAAATTGGAATCGATTCCCTTTACTCCTGAAGGCCGTGTCATAACAACAATCGAAATTTCCTGAAAAAGTTTTTTATAGGCTTTCCAGGTGTGGATCTCCAGAAAAGCATCAACTCCCATAATTAAAAAAAGACGGATACCGTCAGAAAAAATTGAGTTAAAATAATCAACAGTATCAATACTGTATGAAGGCCCCAGGCGTTTTAACTCGATATCGGATACGGTAAACAGGGGGTCATCGCCAAGGGCCAGTCGAATCATGGCCAGCCGCTGGTTGGCAGCCGACACACGGGACAGGGCCTTATGCGGCGGAATGGCTGATGGAATAAAACGGGTTTCATCAAGAGCAAAGGCTTCTTTGACTTCCAGAGCTGCCCTGAGATGTCCGAAATGGATCGGGTCAAATGTGCCGCCGAATAAACCGATGCGTTTCAAGCAAACCTCATGTGCCGGGCCCTAAGGGTGAAAAGATAATGATTGATATCCTGCTGAACAATACCTGATTTACTCTTATTTTGCTATTAATACTAGTCATTAGTAAACTATCAAAAAACCAGGCACCGCTGCATTGTCAGACACCGATCTCCTGGAGCCGACATGTTTCATCCGATCCCCGTATGATCGGCAATTATCAGATTATTTATCAATATATGATATATCTATTAATATTAATTTATTAGACAAACATTTCAATACTCCAGTCATTTTTTTATACCATACAAGTGCCATCAGTACAAGAGGGAAAAAAACCAAAAACTTACGCAAAACAGCTTGACAATTCCCTGGTTTTACACTACTAGACAACTTCGAAAGGGCTGGAACCAAATAGATATTTTTTACATAACAATTCAAATAGTTAGGAGATTACTTATGGCTGTACCGAAAAGAAAGACATCTAAGTCAAAACGGGACAAACGGCGTACGCATCAAAAAACCGATGCCCCGACGGTGTCAACCTGTCCCCAGTGCGGTGAGGCTACCCTGCCCCATCACGCCTGCCCCAGTTGCGGATCATACAAAGGCCGCACCGTGATTGAGATAGATGACGAATAATAAGCAAAAACGAATCCGGAGTCGCGTGATCCGGGAGGGCCAATGACACCCCATGCTGCAAACCGAATCGTTGTCATTACCGGCGGTTCAAGGGGTATCGGCCGGGCCCTGTGCCTTTGCTTTGCTGGACCTGACACTCAAATTTATTTTAATTATCATACTTCGGACTCCGATGCTGCTGAAACGCAAAAACTGGTTGCCGAGGCCGGCGGTCGGGCCATGGGGCTGTGCGTAAACGTAGCCATAGAAAAAGAGGTGAACCTTTTTTTTAAAACCGTTTTCAGCGCAGGCAAAAGAATTGATGTGCTGGTAAACAATGCCGGTATTGCGTTAGACGGTCTGCTGATTCGCATGAAGGAGCAGCAATGGGATAATGTAATCGATACAAACCTGAAAGGTGCCTTCAATTGTATGAAAATTGCCGGCCGGGTCATGCTGAAGCAGCGCAGCGGCCGGATCATCAATATTACCTCCGTCGTCGGCGTGACCGGTAATCCGGGACAGGTCAATTATGCGGCATCAAAGGCCGGCCTGATTGGTCTCACAAAGGCGGCTGCAAAAGAACTGGCCCCACGGGGCATCACGGTGAATGCCGTTGCCCCCGGATATGTTGAAACTGAAATGACGGCGGACCTGTCCGATAAGGTTAGGACTTCCATGCTGGATTTAATACCCCTGGGACGATACGCCGAACCTGAAGATGTGGCACAGGTCGTCGCCTTTCTGGCTTCTGAAAAAGCGGCTTACATTACCGGTCAGGTGATCCATGTCAACGGCGGTATGTACATGTAGCCCGAGCCACCGATTTCGTGTATGTTGATTCATTTTTTATGCCCTTATGGCAGGTATCTATTTTACTTCCGGGTTTTCTCGGATATACTAAGGAGAACCAATTGATGTCAGTTGAAGATAAGGTGAAAAAAATTATTGCGGAAAAACTGGGCGTAGATTCTGAAGAGGTCATCCCGGATGCTTCGTTTGTTGACGATCTGGGTGCGGATTCCCTGGATCTGGTTGAACTGATTATGTCGATGGAAGAGGAATTCGAGATTGAAATATCAGATGAGGCCGCGGAAAAACTGGTGTATGTCAAGGACGCCATCAACTATATAAATACAAACTGATGCCTGAATAAAAAACCGGCATGGTGTCGGAGTATGAGAAAAGCGCCCTCCTTTTGCAGTTTCAATATCCGGTTATCCAATTTCCCATTGCTAAAAGTTACGTAGTATTCTGATTTTATAGTTATATAATTTTATTAACCGCTAAACCGCACGAATCTATGATTACCGGTAAATATAAAAAGGATGGATGTTTGGAGCGACGGGTCGTTATAACCGGCTTAGGGCTGGTCACACCGCTTGGCATCGGAATCAGTGAAACCTGGGAAGCCCTGTGCAGCGGGAAATCAGGGGTCGACGAGATAACCCGATTCGACACCACGGGTTTTGATACAAAAATTGCGGCTGAGGTAAAAAATTTCAACGCAAAAGATTTTTTGTCCCGAAAAGATGCCCGACGGATGCATTTGTTTGTGGCCTATGCGGTTGCAGCCGCCCGCATGGCCATTGAAGATGCAAAATTTGTAATTGACAGTGCCAATGCCGACCGTATTGGTGTACTTACCGGATGTGGCATGGGGGGGCTCTCCCTGCTGGAGCAAACCTGCCAAGATGTATATAAAAAGGGTCCTAAGCGGGTAAGCCCCTTTTTTATTCCCATGATGATCAGCAATATGGCCCCTGGCGTCATTTCCATTCAGTTGGGAGCCCGCGGGCCAAATGCTTCGGTGGCCACCGCATGTGCGGCCGGTACCCATGCGATCGGCGACAGCTTCAATATTATCAAACGCGGTGCTGCCGATGCCATGATTACCGGCGGCGTCGAATCCGTTATTACGCCGGTCAGTATTGCCGGCTTTAACGCCATGAGGGCATTGTCGGTCCGTAACCATGACCCCCAAAAGGCATCCCGTCCTTTTGAGCGGGACAGAGATGGTTTTGTCGTGGGTGAAGGAAGCGGCATCGTTCTCCTTGAAGCGCTTGAACATGCCAGGCAAAGAAATGCCCTAATTCTTGCAGAAGTCGTCGGATATGGAATGAGTGGTGACGGGCATCATGTGGCCGCACCGATGCCCGACGGTGTGGGTATGGCAAAATGTATGCAGGCGGCTCTGGCAGATGCCGGAATCGAACCTGCGCAGGTGGATTATATCAACGCCCATGGAACATCCACCCTGCTTAATGATCTGTATGAAACAAAAGCTGTAAAAACCGTGTTTGGAGATCATGCCTATTTGATCCCCATGAGTTCGACCAAATCCATGACCGGACATCTGTTAGGTGGTGCCGGAGGCATCGAAACCGTATTCACGGTGTTGACCATTAATAAGGGGATTATCCCTCCGACGATAAATCTGAATCATCCCGACCCTGAATGCGATCTTGATTATGTGCCGGGTAATGCCCGCAAATCTACTGTCAATGTTGCCATGACCAATTCATTTGGCTTCGGAGGCACCAACGCAACCCTGATTTTAAGAAAATTCAGCGATTAACCGGAGGTGGTCAAAGATTTTAGTTTTGAGAAATGGGTATACGCCCTGGGGGAGATATTCCAATACTACCACCCGTATGACGCATTTATCAAATTTTGCGTTATAAAAAACATTATCCGGTGCTGTTGATTTAATCTATTTTTACAAATATGTTAATGTTGGTTTTTTTATATGGAAGTAATGAGATATGAGTTTTGAGTAGTGAAGAATGAAGTAACGATTCTGCGTCTCTCACAACTCAGGACTCACCACCCATATCTTTCATGCCTCGTCAAAATTTTCGATTTTTTGCCCGACAGAACGAGGCTGTTTATTCAGACATCAATTCAATATAATTATTATAAATACGGAGTGACAATGAACCAGGAAAACAATTCAATTATTATCGGCAGCGATCATGCTGCGTATCCCCTCAAAGAAAAGGTAAAAACATTTTTGACCGATGCCGGCCTGGTTGTCGAAGATGTCGGTACACACAGCGAAGCGTCGGTGGATTACCCGGATATCGCCATCAAAGTGGCGTCCCGGGTTTCAGACGGCAGCTTTAAACGGGGCGTTCTGCTTTGCGGTACCGGCATCGGGATGTCCATGGTGGCCAACCGATTTGATCATGTCCGGGCCGCGCTCTGCAATGATCTTTTTTCAGCAATCATGAGCCGGCGCCATAACAACGCCAATATTCTGGCGATGGGTGGTAGGGTTATCGGAGAAACACTGGCCCGGGAAGTGGTCAATGCCTGGCTGGAGACGCCTTTTGAAGGGGACCGCCACCAGCGGCGGCTGGACCTGTTCGATTGTATGAAAGATATGGTATGAGCGGTCATCTAACGGTCAATGCATTTTGTTGGGCATTCGCCCTGTATCGGATTGCCTTTTATTATATTATAATTGTTTCAGAGAGGTCTGTTTAAACAATGCCGACAGACAATCGACCATCGTGGACAAAATATTTCATGGATATCGCGGAACTGGTTGCAAAACGTTCCACGTGTCTCAGAAGAGCGGTAGGTGCAATCCTTGTAAAAGACAAGCGGATTCTTTCAACCGGTTACAATGGTGCCCCCTCCGGCATCCGCCACTGCAGTGAGGTGGGTTGTCTGCGGGAGCAATTAAAGGTTCCTTCCGGGCAGCGGCATGAACTCTGTCGCGGTATCCACGCCGAACAAAACGCCATTATTCAGGCTGCTTATCATGGTGTTTCCATAAAAGGCGCAACCTTGTTCTGCACCAATCTGCCCTGCTCCATCTGTGCTAAAATGATCATCAATGCCGGAATAAAAAAGGTTTATTATCTATCGGGCTATTCGGATAAAATGTCCGCGGAAATGTTTACTGAAGCCGGGATTAAGGTTATACATATCAATTCCGGAAACCAGGAGGAAATCGTATGAAATGTCCATATTGCGGAGAAATCGAGAATAAGGTCATCGATTCCAGGATGAGCAAGGATGGAGACGCAATACGCAGGCGAAGGGAATGTCTGGCATGCACCAGGCGTTTCACCACCTATGAACACATCGAAGAGATCCCGATTACAATTATCAAAAAAGACGGGCGCCGTGAAGTTTTCAGCCGGGAAAAAGTTCGCCAGGGCATGAAGCGGGCCTGTGAAAAACGGCCGGTGAGTATCAATGTAATTGAAGCCTTTATTGAAGATCTTGAACGTGATCTCAGAGAGACCGGTGAAAAAGAGATACCGTCTAATAAAATTGGTGAAAAAATAATGGCCGGTCTCCATGAACTTGACGATGTCGCCTATGTCAGATTTGCATCTGTTTACAGGGAATTCAAAGATGTTAATGATTTTGTTGATGAACTCAAAAGCCTGCTGACCGTCAATAACGGAGCCGGCCGTTAATTATGCTGATTTGCCCTATGGTCTATGATGGATGACAGACATTTTATGAAGCTGGCCCTTGAACTTGCGGCCCTGGGCCAGGGCACAACCTCACCAAATCCCATGGTGGGTGCCTTAATCGTCAAAGACGATAAAATAATCGGCCGGGGATATCACAGGGCTGCAGGGAGTGCTCACGCCGAAGTAAATGCCATTGATAATGCCGGGGATGCAGCCAGGGGTGCGACGCTTTATGTTACCCTGGAACCCTGCAACCATACAGGTCGAACGCCCCCCTGTACCGAAAAGATTCTGCGTGCCGGCATTGGCCGGGTTGTTGTGGCCATGGAAGATCCCAACCCGGATGTCAGGGGCGGGGGGAACCGGTATCTGTCTGAAAAAGGAATAGAGATCACCACCGGCATATGTGAAAGCAGTGCTCGTCTGTTGAACGAAAGTTTTATCAAGTATGTCACCACCGGCCGACCATTTGTCACATTGAAATGGGCGGCCACCCTGGACGGGCAGATTGCCACCCGCACCGGTGATGCCAGATGGGTTACCGGAGCAGAATCAAGGGCTTTTGTCCATCGCATGCGGCATGCATCAGACGCGATTCTGGTGGGAATCAATACGGTCAGACAGGATGACCCCAGTTTAACGGCTCGGCTTGAAAACACCGAGGGTAAAGACCCGATCCGTATTGTTCTGGATACAAAACTGTCCATTGCAGCAAATGCAAAAATGTTGCACCAGGATTCGAATGCGGCGACCGTTATCATAACCGGTAGTAATGTTTCAGAGAAAAAAATAAAAACAATCGAAAATATGGGTACCCGGGTTATCCCCACACAATTGAAGAGGAAAAGAATCGACATGGAGGCGCTGATAAACCGCCTGGGGAAAATGAAAATTACCACTCTTCTTATTGAAGGCGGCGGGAAAATTATTGCTTCAGCCCTGGCTGCCGGGATCGTTGATAAAGTTAATTTGTTCTACGCACCCAAAATTCTGGGCGGGGATGACGGCGTGCCTGTCTGCCGGGGAAAAGGGCCGAAAAAAATGAATTCCAGTATCCGTATTAAAAATATCCGGCTGCACCGGTTCGGCGAAGATATCATGCTGGAAGGATATTTGGGGACTTCAAGCAAATGACCCTGCCCGCAAAACAGGGTTTCTCGATACAATAAATTGACATTGGATAAATATTTATTATGTTTACAGGCATCATAGAAGGTCTTGGTACCATAGCCGCCGTGAAATCGTCGGATCAGGGACGGCAGTTACGCATTCAGGCGGATTTTTTAATGGACCAAACCAGAATCGGAGACTCTATTGCAGTCAATGGTGCCTGTTTGACGGCTGTCAGGGTCAGCGGCAAACGGTTTGATGTGGACGTATCCCCGGAAACGCTGGCAACGACGACGTTTGAAAGTGCAAAAATCGGCACCCGGGTTAATCTGGAACGGGCACTGCGCCTTTCTGACCGTCTTGATGGGCACCTGGTTTCAGGACATATCGACGGAACCGGTACACTGACACACAGAAAAACAACCGGCAACGCGATTTTTATCGGCTTTAGCGTACCTGAGCCCCTGGCCCGCTATATGATTAAAAAGGGATCGATTGCCGTAGACGGTGTGAGCCTGACCATCAACGCATGTGATGTGCGCGGTTTTGAGGTTTGTATTATTCCCCACACCGCTAAATTGACGACTGTCGGTCAAAAAAAAACAGGGGAAGCGGTGAACATCGAGACCGATATTGTCGGTAAATATGTTGAACGGTTTCTTTCAGCAAGGCAGGATAACGATACCCCCAAAAAGATACCGCTGGATATGCAGTTTTTAGCAAAAACCGGGTTTTTATAAATCCGTGACGACCTTACCGGACAAGTGGTCTGCAATTCAGGTTGGTCATAAAAAATGTTAAACATTAACCGAAACTTGAAAAATTGTATTTTTAAAAAGTTTCAAGGAGACAATTAAATTAAAATGCCACTGCTCACTATTAATCAGGCCATCGAAAAAATAAAGGCCGGGCAAATGGTCATCCTTGTTGATGATGAAGACCGTGAAAATGAGGGTGACCTTACAATGGCCGCCGAGCTGGTCACACCCGAGGCCATTAATTTTATGGCCCGTTACGGTCGGGGCCTGATATGCCTGCCCATGACCGGAAACAAAATCGATTCTCTGGATCTGCCTTTAATGGTGGACCATAATACGTCTCAGTTCCAGACCGGCTTTACCGTATCCGTTGAAGCCAAAAAAGGCGTTACCACCGGAATTTCCGCTGCCGATCGGGCCACGACAATACTTGCCGCGGTGGCCCAGGACGCAAAACCGGACGATCTGGTCAGGCCGGGGCATGTTTTCCCGTTACGGGCCAGAGACGGGGGTGTAATGGTGCGCGTGGGTCAAACGGAAGGCTCGGTTGATCTGGCCCGGTTGGCCGGGCTTAAACCGGCAGCCGTAATTTGTGAAATTATGGATGAAGATGGTACCATGGCCAGAATGCCGACCCTGGAAAAGTTCAGTAAAAAACACAATATCGGCATCTGCACAGTGGCCGATCTTGTGGAATATCGAACCCGGACTGAATCGTTCGTCCACCGGGCCGCGGAAACTGAAGTGCCCACCAAATATGGCGGAGAATTCAAGATCATCGCTTTTGAAAATGATATTGACAATTTGCTCCATATTGCGCTGGTGAAGGGCGAGATAGACCCGGAAAAATCGGTTTTGGTAAGGGTTCATTCCGAATGCATGACCGGCGATATTTTCGGTTCACTGCGTTGCGACTGCGGTGAACAACTCCACAAAGCAATGGAAATGATAGATGAACAAGGCTCCGGCGTTATCCTTTACCTGCGTCAGGAAGGGCGGGGAATCGGCCTGGTCAATAAGCTCAAGGCCTATGATCTGCAGCAGCATGAGGGCTTGGATACGGTGGAAGCCAATCTGGAGTTAGGGTTCAAGGATGACATGCGTGACTATGGACTGGGTGCTCAAATACTGGTAAATCTGGGTGTTCGAAAAATGAAACTGCTGACGAACAATCCCAAAAAAATGGTCGGCCTGGACGGATACGGACTTTCAATTACAGAGCAGATTCCCATTGAAATAGAGCCCAATGAATATAACCGGGGATATCTTGAATGCAAAAAACTCAAGATGGGTCACCTGCTCCATTTCAGCAAATCGGAATGCTGAAAAAGGGAGAAAGTGGAAGGCTGAAGATGGAAAGTCAAATAGACAGAATTCCTTCAGCCTAAACAACCTTTTCCAAAGGAGGAGAATAAATGCCAAAAGTAATAGAGGGGAAACTACTGGCTGAAGGAAAAAAGTTTGCCCTGATTGTCAGTCGTTTTAACGATTTCATTACCGACAAGCTTGTGGGCGGAGCCGTGGATGCCCTGGTTCGCTGCGGCGCCAGTGAAACCGACATCGAAATTTTAAAGGTCCCGGGCGCCTTTGAAATCCCATTGATTGCCAAAAAAATGGCTCTCTCCCGGCGATTTAACGCCGTGATTTGTCTGGGAGCGGTTATCCGGGGTGCCACACCTCACTTTGATTATGTAAGCGCCGAGGTATCAAAGGGAATTGCTGTCGCCGGGATGGAATCCGACATTCCTGTCATATTTGGTATTATCACCACGGATACCATTGAACAGGCCATTGAACGCGCCGGCACCAAAGCCGGCAACAAGGGCTGGAACGCAGCCATATCCGCCGTTGAAATGGCCAATCTGATTGAGGCGATTGAAAAAGCATGACCCAGGGAAGTCGTCGGAAATCAAGGGAAAAAGCTATGCAGGCGCTTTTTTCCATGGACTTGAGCAATAGCGCTTCAGCAAAGCATCTGGATTTTTATTGTAAAACTTTTGCACCCGCATCGGGGGCGTACCCTTTTTTTGCCAAACTTATGCAGGGTGTTATTCACTATAGGGAAACCATTGATTCCGCCATCGAACGGTTCTCAAGCAACTGGAAAATAAACCGCATGGCCGGGGTAGACCGAAACATATTGCGTATTGCCGTCTATGAGATGCTTTATTGCAATGATATTCCAACCAAAGTTTCCATTAACGAAGCCATTGATATCGGCAAAAAATTCGGCACAAAGGAATCCGGTGCTTTTATAAATGGCATCCTGGACAGCATCCGTATTGCCATGGATGAAAACAAAAATCAATTTGACACCTAACTTCCAAAGGGGCTGTTTTAAATAATCCCCATGCGCATCGATATTTTTGAACCATACCTGAAATGGAGGGATCTGTGATTATAAAAAGTCTGACCGTCGGCCCCATCATGGCCAATTGCTATATCTTAGGATGTGAAAAGACCGGTGCTGCGATAGTCGTTGATCCGGGAGATGATGTGGACAAAATTTTATTGATTCTGGCCGAAGCAAAACTCAAGGTAAAATATATTATCAATACCCACGGTCATTTTGATCATGTGGGTGGAAACATGAAATTAAAAGAAACAACCGGTGCCGACATCCTGATTCATGCGGATGATGCCCCCATGCTGAATCATCTGCAGGAAGCGGCCGCTTCTTTTGGCTTGTCATCGGACAATTCCCCGGCCCCGGATCGACTGCTCAAAGATGGCGACAGTATCTCCTGCGGCAGTATTATGCTTGAGGTTCTTCATACACCCGGGCATTCACCGGGGGGCATATCCCTTTTCACACAAAACGCTGTGTTTGTGGGAGACACCCTTTTTGCAGGCTCCATCGGCCGTACCGATTTGCCTGGTGGAAATTTTGATATCTTAAAATCGAGTATCCACAACAAGCTTTTCGTCCTGCCCGATGACGTCACTGTGTATCCGGGCCACATGGGCACGACAACCATCGGCCGGGAAAAGCGATACAATCCTTTTGTAGGGATCGGTTCTTGAGATTTTTCAAAAATAATTTTTTTTAAAAATGCCTTATTACGATTAATCCCCGGATACTTTACAAAACCGTTATTCATATTCCACAGATTTTTTTCTATAGCCATATGATCAGCATTGAAAACGTAAGTAAAAGTTTTGGCGGTCAGAACCTTTTGGAGGGCATCACCTTCCAGATCAATTCCCGGGAACGTATCGGCCTGGTCGGACGCAACGGCCATGGCAAAACCACTCTTTTCAGCATGATTACCGGTGCACAGGCACCAAATTCCGGTAATATTATCATTCCCAAAAATTATCGCATCGGGTATGTCCGGCAACACATTGATTTTAAAGCCGCGACCGTTCTGGATGAAGGGGCTCTCGGCCTTTTGGCAAATGAACGGGACCAATACTGGAAGGTCGAAAAAATCCTTGGGGGGCTGGGTTTCTCCGCTGATGACATGCAGCGCAGTCCCGATGAATTTTCAGGCGGATTCCAGGTGCGTCTCAATCTGGCCAAGGTTCTGGTTTCCGAACCGGACCTGCTGATGCTGGACGAACCCACCAATTATCTAGATATCGCCTCGATTCGATGGGTTGAGCGATTTTTAACCACCTGGCCGCGTGAGATACTGCTCATCACCCATGACAGAAGCTTCATGGATAAAATTGCCACCCACACCCTTGGCATTCATCGCAAAAAAATACGAAAAATAAAGGGCAATACCGAAAAATATTATACCAGAATCGCCCAGGATGAAGAAATATATGAAAAAACCCGTATAAATGATGAGCGCCGCACAAAGGAGATCGCGCAATTCATCACCCGCTTCAGGGCCAAGGCCCGTTTGGCTAACATGGTTCAATCGAGAATCAAGACGTTGGCTAAAATGGATCGCCGGGAAAAACTGGCGTCTTTGAAAACACTTGAATTTTCTTTTCACACCAAACCTTTTCAGGGCAAAAATGTGCTGAGCGCAAACCATATCGATTTTGCATATGATGCCCAAAAACAACTGATTAAGGACCTTTCTTTTTCCATAAACAGGGGGGACCGGATCTGCATTATCGGCAAAAACGGCAAGGGGAAAACAACGCTGCTGAAGCTTTTGGCCACGACCCTTTCGCCCCGGCAAGGCGACATCTCGTATCATCCATCCGTAACCCCGGGTGTTTTTGAGCAGACCAACATAAAAAGCCTGGTGGACTCACGAACCGTAGAGGAGGAGATCCTCTATGCCAACCCTGCAATGGATCGGCAGATGGCCCGCAATATTTGCGGGGCCATGATGTTTTCCGGTGATAATGCCTTGAAGAAAATCAGCATCCTATCCGGTGGTGAAAAAAGCAGGGTTATGCTGGGCAAGCTTCTTGCCACCCCGGCAAACCTGTTGCTGCTGGACGAACCCACCAACCATCTTGACATGGAGTCCAGTGATTCGCTTTTGGCCGCCATTGACAACTTTGACGGTACCATGGTGATGGTAACTCATAATGAAATGTTTCTGCATGCCCTGGCCCAACGACTGATTGTCTTTGAAAAAAACCGGGTCTCTCTCTTCGAAGGAACATACCAGGATTTTTTGGACAAATGCGGGTGGGAAGATGAAAATATCGTAATAACTGAACACGACGGTGAAGATGAATCCGCTATCAAGTTAACCCGGAAACAGATTCGACAAAAACGCTCGGAAATAGTGACCCGCCGATCAAAAAATCTAAAACCGCTGGAACGGCGCATGAAAAAAATAGAAATGAAAATAGAAACAAATGAAAATCAGCTTTCTGACCTCAACAGCGCTATTCTGGAAGCATCCCAGGCCCAGGACGGCAACCGGATTGCAGAACTTTCCCGCCTTATCCATACCTGTCAGGCCGCCATTGATGAATTCTTTGAAAAATTTGAACGCCTCAACACTGAATTTGATCAAAAAAATGCCGTGTTTGAAATGCAGCTCGAAAACCTGGCGCAACAGGACAATAAATGAAGACCATTGCCAGAACCCCTGCCTGACCTTGAATCGCTAAGTCGTGAATGGTTATAAAAATCTTTACAAAGAGAATTTCATGAATTATATTTATATGTTATATTTGAAAGCAAACGGTTTTTTCAACCCATATCCGAGGTTCACATGCAGCATCCGCTTACGCTTGTCATCGCTACCCGTAATAAAGGTAAAACATCTGAAATCAGCCAACTTCTGGATAGCTATCCGGTTATCATTAAAAATTTGGATGATTTCGGTCCGATTCCCGAAGTCGAGGAGGACGGAAAGACCTTTGACGAAAATGCCTACAAGAAAGCTGCTTTTGCCGCCAGAATTCTGGGGTATCCGGCCCTATCCGATGATTCCGGACTGGTGGTGGAAGCCCTTGGCGGAGCGCCGGGAATCCATTCGGCCCGTTATGCCGGGCCAGATGCCACTGATACCGATCGCTGCGACAAACTGCTGGAAGCAATGAAAGAACAGACCAATCGGAAGGCCGCCTTTGAATGCGTCATCTCCATTGCCGTACCCACCGGCCCGGCATTGACCTATGAGGGCCGATGTGAAGGACTTATCGGTGAAGCATTGGCCGGAACCGGTGGCTTTGGCTATGATCCCCTGTTTTATGATCCGGCCTTGAATAAAACATTTGCACAAATGACGCCGGCTGAAAAAAACAACATCAGTCATCGCGGCAGGGCCTTTCAAGAATTAAAGGCTGAATTTAACAACGTACTGGTCTGGATCACCCAGAACATGCCCCGGCAGGAAAAATTTACCTGCAGTGAATAGTATTTGAAATGTCCGGGAAATGTTTAAGCCGACGCTTAGATATTGAGCTATTTTTTAAACAAACATGCCCCCCAGGGGCCACAAGGAGAAATTCGATGCAATCAACCGCACAGGGAATGGATATTGCGCAAACACTGGGAAAAATCAGCACCATCGAAAAAGCGATGGCACTTTTCGAAAACAGACTGGACCCGGAAAACCAGGCCAAGATAAGGCAGGTAAAACACGCTAAAGTTCTTGTTAAAATTGCAAACGCTATTGCCATGTGCGAACCGGACCAAATTTTTATCAACACCGGCTCTCCGGCCGACAAGCAGCGCGTTCGGGATTTGTGTATTGAAAACGGCGAGGAAAAAAAACTGCCCATGGATGGCCATACCATTCACTATGATCTCGCAAATGAGCAGGGCCGCATCATCGACCGGACGTATTACATCATCAATCCGGGTGAACACGTCAGCTCCCTGGCCAACAAAATGCAGCGCGCCCAGGCCATTGACGTTATTGAAAAAAATATGATGGGTATCATGCAGGGTAAAACCATGATCGTCGGTTTTTACATGCGGGGTCCTGTAGGGGCCCAAGCGTCAAACCCGGCCCTGGAAATCACCAGTTCCGCCTATGTTTCCCACAGCGCGGAAATTTTATACCGAAATTCATTTGCCGATTTTGATAAGGAAGTGGACCGCCTGGGACATTTTTTCTCCAATATCCACAGCGAAGGCTTAAACCGGCCCGAAGACCTGCCCGATGCCCGTGTATTCATGGACCGGGCCGATCAAACCACCTACAGCTTCAAGTGCACCTACGCCGGCAATACTCTTTTACTGAAAAAAGGCAACCATCGATTTGCCGTGGACAAGGCGGTCTATCAAAACCCGGGAAACGAACTGTCCGAACATATGTTTATTACCGGTATCGCCGGCCCCAACGGCCGGATTACCTGGTGTACCGGGGCCGCTCCCAGCGGCTGCGGCAAAACCACCACAGCCATGGCGGGCAATTATTTTGTCGGGGACGACCTGGCCCAGATGTGGCGGGCCAAAGACGGCACCATTCGCGCCATCAACCCCGAATGCGGTATATTCGGCATTGTGGAAGATGTGAATCAGGAAGGCGATCCCCAACTGATGAAGTTGCTGCGCAATCAGGGTACGGAAGTCATCTGGACCAATGTTCTCATCGACAAAAACGGCCTGCCCCACTGGACCGGCAACGGAGAAACGCCGCCCACAAAAGGGATTAATTTCCAGGGGGCCTGGGAAAAAGGCATGCTGGATTCAAACGGGAAAAAAGTGCCCATTTCCCATCCCAATGCCCGATGCACCCTGTCATCCGAAGCCCTGGCCATTTATTCCGAATCCGCCGAGGACCCCGCCGGTGTTGAAACCCGCATTGTGACCTACAGCGGGCGGGACAGTGACACCATGCCGCCGGTGTGGGCCGCCAAAAATGCCGACCAGGGGGTGGTGATCGGTGCCTGCATTGTTTCCGCCGCCACCGCCACCGAAGTTGGGGCCAGCGGCGTAAAACGCTCCCCCTGGGCCAATGCACCGTTTATTCCCGGCGCGCTGGGCGATTATATGGCGGCCCAGTTTAAATTTTTTAACCATGCCGATCTGGCCGAAGACAAAAAACCGGTTATGGCCGGGTTGAACTATTTTCTCACGGAAGGGGCCCGGGGCGGCGACTCCAAAAAACTGCTGGGGGAAAAAAGAGACGTGAAGGTATGGCTTTCATGGCTGGAGCGCAAAGTTCACAATGACGTTGAAACCATTGACACCCCCATCGGATATCTGCCCCGATATGAAGATTTAAAGGGTCTGTTCAAGGAACTCATCGACAAGGAATATCCCAAAGCCTTATATGACCGCCAGTTTTCCCTGTATATTGACAACATCATCGCCCGCATCGACCTGCAGAGCGAGGCATACGGTAAAGAGGCCGATATTCCAGCCACGCTTTTTGAGGTATTGAAGAAACAAAAAAAGGAACTGATGACCCTTAAGGAAAAATATGGCGCCATCGTGACACCGGAACAACTGATGGAAGCCTCCTGACAATTGGACCATCCGTCACAACCATCAAACGCAATCGGTGCACCTAACCGCAGGGATATCCTTAAATCAATCCTGAGCCCCCGTATGCTGGTGGCCATGATAATGGGGTTTTCCTGCGGGTTGCCCCTTCTGCTGACCATTTCAGTGCTCCAGGCCTGGATGAAAGACGAGGGGGTGGACCTTACCGTCATCGGCATGATGGCCCTTGTGGGCCTGCCGTATACCGTCAAATTTTTATGGGCCCCCCTGCTGGACCGCTATACCCTGCCCTTTTTAGGCCGTCGGCGGGGCTGGATGTTGATAGCGCAACTGGCCCTGGCCCTGGCCATTGCCGGCCTGGGATGCACCAGTCCGGCCAAAAGCCCGTGGATGGTCGCCTTTGCCGCCTTTCTGGTAACCTTTTGCAGCGCATCCCAGGATATTGTCGTGGATGCCTACCGGCGCGAAGACCTATCGGACCAGGAGCTGGGCCTCGGGTCATCCCTTTATATCAACGGGTATCGTTTAGGGATGCTGCTGGCCTCGGGCGGCGGCCTGATCATGGCCGATTACATCCCCTTTTCCCTGGTTTATATGATCATGGCCATGGGCATGCTTCCGGGTATTGTCACCACATTTTTAGCCCCGGAACCGGCCACGCCGGCAGGCGTTCCCCGGACGCTGAAGGCTGCTGTTTTAAACCCACTGGTGGAATATTTCACCCGCCGGGGGGCCCTGTGGATACTGGCCTTTATTTTATTATACAAAATCGGCGATACCATGGCCAGTGCCATGACAACGCCCTTTTACCTGGATATCGGATTCACCAAAACCCAGATCGGGGCCGTGGTCAAACTATTCGGTTTCTGGGCTACCATTGCCGGCAGTCTGATCGGCGGTATCTGTATGCTGCGCCTGGGCATCCCCCGCAGCCTCTGGATCTTTGGCATCCTGCAGGCCCTATCCACCGCCGGTTTTGCCCTGCTGGCCCATATCGGCCCGAGCCTGAGCTGGCTGGCGGGGGTGATTGCCTTTGAAAATTTGAGCAGCGGCATGGGCACCGCCGCCTATGCCGCATTTATGGCCAGCATTACCGACAAACGATTCACCGCCACCCAGTATGCACTGCTTACCAGCCTTATGGGGGTGCCCCGGGTACTGGCCGCTGCGCCCACCGGCCTGCTGGCCAATACCTTCGGCTGGCAGGGCTTTTTCATCTGCTGCACGGTGATTGCCCTGCCCGGCATGCTTTTGCTGTTAAAGGTGGCCCCATGGAAAAAAAAATGAACGATCATCCCATAGACCCCAAAATGCTTTCCCGATTAAAAAATCTCCAGGTCGAGCGCACGGAAATTTTATCCCTGCCGGCAGCTAATGCCTTGAACCGGATTCTCGACAGCCGGCAACCCATAGCCCTGGTGCATTCCTTCCCCGAGGAAGACCTTTATTTTCTGATTCATGATATCGGCCCTGAAGACGCCCTGCCCCTGTTGGCCCTGGCATCGGACCGGCAGTGCGAGTATATCCTCGACCTGGAAACCTGGGATCGGGATCGGGTTGATATCCGCCAGGCCACCAACTGGATGGACCTCATGCTCCGGTCCAATCCCGACCGGTTTGTACAATGGTTTGCCGAGCAACAATCCGAACGGCTGGAATTTTACCTGTTTAAAACCATTGAACTGAAAACCCGGGAACATGATCAGCATCCCGATGATCTCGGCGATAATTTTTTCACCGATGATGATGTCTATTATATCAGACTCCGGGATCGCCCCTTTGGAACCATAGAAGAGGATCTTTTTCAGAAAAACCGGGCTGTTTTTCTGGCCACTTTCTTAAAACAGCTATCCGCCTATGACCATATTCGTTTTCAGCAGATTCTGCTTGAGTCCTCGGTTATCACCCCGGCTGAATACGAAGAAGAGGCTTTCCGTCTGCGCAGTATACGCCTGGCCGAAAAAGGATTTTTGCCGTTTGATGAGGCCGTTGGTATTTACCAACCGTTAAACCCTGCTGAATTGAAGCACCGTGATCATAAGATTATGGGCCACGCGGTCCCAGGCCTGCGCCTGCCGGTGCCATTCTACTCAAATGCGATGATAAATTCGGAAAATCTGTTCTCGCGATCCCTGGAAACCATTAAATTGGATACGGATCTCTATTCCCAATTGCAGGTCGAATTTGCCGGCCTTGGCAACTGTATCATCATTGCCGATGGAAAAGCCATAAGAGAACGGGACCAGCTTAAAAACATCGTAAGCAAGGCCTGCGGTTATATCAGTATCGGCCTTGAGCAAACCGTTCAAGATCGCGGCCATGAGCAGGCAGCCCCCCGGGAAATAGGTGGGGCCCTGCTCAAACAATATCCCCTGGCAGATCTCTTTCGGATAGGCTACGGATCAGCCCTGAAGCTAAAATGGCAGGCCCGTAAATGGCAGACAGACAGCTGGTTTGCCGGCCAGGGGCTTTCTTTGGCTTTCTGGGATGAACGCTGGCTCGGCACGATCGGCGGGCTTTTAATCAAAAAACCGGTTTTTTTTGATAATAACAAGCCCGGCAAACGCTATCGGGAGTTCGCCTCAATCGGGGATATTCAATCAACCCGGGCCAAGTTGAATCAGATTATGGCGGCGGATGATCTGTTTCGTCACATGAAGCTTTTGATACGGCCCTCCAAAAGGTACTTCCTCACCTATAAAAGCCTTATTTTGACCCTCTGGGCCCGGAATTATGTAAACCTGATAGAGCCTGATTCAAATACCCTTAAAGCACCGCTGAAGGTGGAAAACCTTGCTTTGGATGTCAATCAATTCAGACCGTTTTTCAAAGCGTTATTCAATCGTCGTACCGATGAAAAACCACTTGCGCCGGGCAAGATCAACAACGCCATGAAAGAGCTGTTTATTCAGTGGATTGCAAAAAAATCGGAATTACCCGAAAACAAAATCGTTCAGGAACTGGGTCAGACTTTTGAAGCGCTGTTCAATGAACTGGAGGCTGAATACGGCAAGGTTGCCGCGGGAGATTTAACCCCTCGTTATATCAACCATTTTATCATCGCTCCCAGGGTATTTTAAGTCTACCCCAAACAGTATGACAGCCCTTCTTGAAGGAATTGCCGTGAATCGCTATGGGCGTGACGGTAAACGCGCTATCCGGCATCACGGTATCTGTTGAAAAAGGGGAATTCACGGCTCTGGCCGGGCCATCGTGTCCGACCCTGCCATTATTTTGGCGGACGAGCCCACGGCCAACCTGGATTCAAAAAATGGTGAAAAGCTTTTAGGCCTCATGAAAACCATGAACCGGGAAAAGGCGGTCACCTTTATTTTTTCCACCCACGATGCCATGGTCATGGAGCATACCCGGAGAATCGTCCATATCCGCGACGGCTGCGTGGCCGATGATCAGAGAAAAGAATCATGATATTCCGACTGGCTGCCATCGTCTGTCTGATCCTTGTCCCCTCGCTCTCCAGTGGGGTGGAGACCCGGTGGGGCGGTCATCTTCGTGGGCAGGGAAATCTCTCCATGTATGATGACAATCACATCATCGCCCTGTCGGGAAAGAATAGCGAGTATGCAGACTGGGGCGCCGACTTTCGTCTCACGGGTCTTGCAGCATTTGCCGCGCCTGTAACCGTAGAGGTCCACTACGAGGCAGGCATCTCGGGGGGGGATACCCCGGGGTGCGTTGACCCGGCT
>Ga0307991_1000813_pt1 | contig 22555 bp, 17 predicted proteins | sample EllFjometagen131_FD_203146 | JGI IMG/M metagenome (GOLD analysis project Ga0307991, IMG submission 203146) | Marine microbial communities from Ellis Fjord, Antarctic Ocean - #131 | ecosystem: Environmental > Aquatic > Marine > Unclassified | place: Southern Ocean | collected 2014-10-08 | reverse complement strand
CGCCAACCACATCGGCATGACCGTTAATAAATTTTGTAATAGAGTGGAACACAACATCAGCACCCAGGTCGAGAGGATTTTGGAGATAAGGACTTGAAAAAGTATTATCCACAACAAGGGGAATTCCATGTTCATGTGCGATTTCTGAAATTATGCGGATATCGGTTATTTGCATAGTAGGATTTGATGGAGTTTCGACCAGGATCATTTTTGTGTTCGGCTTAATTGATTTTTTTACATTATCAGGATCAGCGGTATCCACATAAGTAGCTTCAACACCATAGCGGCTGTAGTGTTTTTCGATTACATTACGTGAGGGTCCATATACTGAAGCAGTACTTACCAGGTGGGCACCTTGTGAGAGTAAAGCCAGATAAATGGAATTAACGGCACCCATCCCCGAGCTGGTTGCAATTCCTCCGAATCCGTTTTCAAGTTCAGCTATTGTCTCTTCCAGGGCATTTATAGTTGGGTTCCCAAGTCGGGTATAAATATATCCGTCCTCTTTACCTGAAAAACAATCGGCCCCATGTTGTGCGTTTTTAAAAGAGAAAGTGGATGTTTGAAAAATGGGGACAGTTACACTACCCATTGAGTCTTCTAGTTCTCCTAAGTGTATAAGTTTTGTGTTGAAACCGGAATTTTTCTTTTTCATAAATTATATATTTTAGAAGTGATAAAAAGTAGAATTAAATATTTCGTAAAAATTGCAATTAACTAATTGGCAGTCGGCAGTCCACAGTGGGCAGTCGGCTTAATAAAAGCAAAGTAGAGTAAAAATGGTCATTTAGAGATTACAAATTTACGATAATAAATAGCAGTAAAAATTTATATTCGTTAAATTTGTTTCAAACGTTTAGCCATATGGTTTGCAAAAACAAAATCGTTTAATTTTTCATTTTCTGAATGAAGGATATCTTTATTTGTGCCTTCCCACCATTTTTGTCCCATATGGATAAAAACAATCTTTTCACCAAACTCCATTACCGAATTCATATCGTGGGTATTTACAATAGTAATTGTATTAAACTCATCAGTAATTTCTTTAATCAGGTTATTTATTCTAAGTGTTGTAATAGGATCAAGTCCTGAATCAGGCTCATCACAGAAAAGGTATTCAGGATTCAGGGCTATTGCCCTGGCGATAGCAACCCGCTTTTGCATTCCCCCACTAATTTCGGAAGGGAAGAGATGATTTGCGTTTAAAATATCAACCCTGTTCAGACAAAAATTCGCACGCTCCCTTTTTTCTTCATAGCTCATATTAGTAAACATATCAAGTGGGTAGATAACGTTTTCCTCGACGGTTGAGGAGTCGAAAAGGGCACTTCCCTGGAATAGCATCCCGATTTTTTTTCTAATTTCCTTCTTTTTTTTAAAATTAAGTTTGCTGTAAACAACATCGTCATATTTTACCTCCCCTTTATCTATATCAAGTAAGCCAACTATTGACTTTAGAAGAACAGTTTTCCCTGAACCACTCTGACCGATAATAAGATTTGTTTGCCCCTTTTCAAATTCAACACTGATATCTTTAAGAATAGTTTGGCGGTTAAAAGATTTCCATATATGATTTACCTTTATCATGATAAAATCAGTTGTGTTAGGATTACATCGCAAAGTAGTATTATTATGCTACTGTAAACAACTGCTTTTGTGCTGGAACGTCCCACTTCCAGTGCTCCACCCCTGACAAAATACCCGTAGTATGAAGAGACAGTTGTAATAATAAATGCGTAGAATACAGTTTTAATAAGAGCGTATGTTATATAAAATGGGATAAATGCATACTGAATACCATATATATAATCTTCAGATGATACCACACCTGTTACTGTTCCGGCGATCCAGCCACCAAATACTCCAACAGCTATACTTATCATGGTAAGCAGGGGATTAAAAAGAACGAATGCAATAATCTTAGGCAGTATAAGGTAACTTGCAGAGTTCACTCCCATAATTTCGAGGGCGTCAATTTGTTCTGTTATCCTCATAGTTCCTATCTCTGAGGCGATACTAGACCCAATTTTTCCTGCAAGGATTAATCCTACCATAGTTGATGAAAACTCCAGGATAATAGTATCGCGTGCCATTAGTCCTATCAGGTACCTTGGGTAAAAAGGATTTTCAGTATTATAAGCTGTTTGCAAAGTTATTACTGCGCCGGTAAAAGCGGATATAATTATAACAATACCAATAGAGTTGATTCCCAGACTAATAAGTTCTTTAAGAGTTTGTTTATAGTATATTTTACTCTTTTCAGGTTTTGAGAAGACCTTTGACAGGAGGATAAAATATTTTCCAAAGTGGTAAAAAAACTTCATACTGATTAAATACGAACTTGAGTTTGCTAATAAAAATACAAATATCATAAATATTATTGATTTAGCGGAAGATAATCGGAGGATATCTAAAATCAAACTTTTTCGAAAAATATTACAAAATATTAAAATAAAACAGTAAATTGAAACTGAAAAAAATGTGAATTATGAATAAGAACAACTATTGTATAATTATGGCCGGAGGTATAGGAAGCAGGTTCTGGCCTTATAGTCGCACACAAAAACCCAAACAATTCCTTGATATTCTGGGAATAGGGAAAACACTTCTTCAACAGACATTTAACAGGTTTGCTGATATTTGTCCTAAAGAAAATATTCTGATTGTAACTAATACTGCCTATAAGGATCTTGTTCTGGAGCAACTTCCCGGGATAATGCCATCCAACATTTTGCTTGAACCATTGAGGAAAAACACTGCTCCCTGCATTGCTTATGCAAATTTTAAGATAAACAAGATTAATCCTAATGCCTGTATTGTTGTTGCTCCTTCTGACCATTTGATACTTAAGGAAAAGCAGTTCAAAGACAGGATTGAAGAGGGGTTTAGGTTTGTTATGCATAGGGATGTATTATTAACACTTGGAATAAAACCTGACAGGCCTGAAACAGGTTACGGATATATTCAGATTTCAAACGGTGAAGTTGCAGGCACAAGTGACAATCTGAGTAAAGTTAAAACATTTACTGAAAAGCCTGATTATGAATTGGCTAAGGTTTTTTATGAAAGTGGTGAGTTTTTTTGGAACTCCGGGATTTTTATCTGGTCGCTCAATTCAATAATGAAATCATTTAACAAGCACTTAACTGAAGTTGATAGCATATTCAGGGAAGGAATAAAATTTTATAATACTGATAAAGAAGACGAATTTATTCTTAAAACATATTCAAAATGCAAAAACATTTCCATTGATTATGGCATAATGGAAAAAGCAGATAATGTATATGTATTATGTTCTGATTTTGGCTGGTCGGATCTTGGTACCTGGGGTTCGTTATACGAAAAATTAAAAAAGGACAAGAACAAAAATTCAATAAACGGAAATACTATTTTCGATTATGATGTTAAGGGATCTATTATAAGAGCGCCGGATGATAAGCTTGTTGTATTACAGGGCCTGGAAGATTATATTGTTATTGATACAGACGACATTCTTCTTGTCTGCAAGAAAAGGGACGAACAGAAGATTAAGCAATTTGTAAATGACATAAAGCTTAGCAAGGGGGATGGGTACATATAAAAGAATAATTTTAGAATGATAGAATGATAGAATGATAGAATGATAGAATGATAGAATGATAGAATGATAAAATGATAGAATGATAGAATGATAGAATGATAGAATGATTAAATGATTAAATGTTTATGACTATTTTCTTTTTTGTTGACTGCCGACTGTCGACTGAGGACTGATTAGTATTCCCAGAGGTCATGTTCAATATTGAATATATATTCTTTTATACGTTCTGCTTCAATCAGTGCCTCTTTCCCTGTTTCATACAGATCTATTTGACGGTTATCGTAAACATTTGATTCCGCTATGATTACGCTGGAGAATCTTCTTTGCATAAAGAAATCGTCAAAAGAAATACGGTGAGCGTCATTATCAGGATTATAAATTTCATGATTTGCAAAGGTGTCTCTGAAATCAGGATAATAGATCCAGCACACCCTGAATTTTTGATATTCACCACGTTCATTGTTGTAAAAGTGCCGGATTGGCATTATACCAAGGATCCTGACATCCATCTTAGAGTGTTTTTTATCAAAGTACCACTCTTCCATAATCCGGATCTGCTTAATGTCCTCAGGTTTTGGGTCATTAACAACTACAGTATCCCTAAATACACCGGGGGCTATCTGGATATTTGTTGTATCACTTGAAGCCCCCATTTTTCTATCTATATCAGCCTGAGTGACTTTAACGGTCATATCATCACTAACATCGGCATCGTATGCATTTACTGTTCCCGACTTAATTTCAGCGAGAATTATATTTATAAGACTCATACGATCACCAATAGGTGTAGTAGGGTAGTACAAAGGCTGATTCATTTTTTTTCTAAGGTCAACCTCCCTCCAAACTTTTTTTGACCACATAACATCTGCTTCACGCAGGTGAGAGTAAGGGATTGGTGATTTATCCCTGATATCTTTCTTATACAGGCCTTTTACTCCTGCAGGAGATTCCTGAGCTGAAAGTTTCAGGGCAGGAGCGAACACGATGCTTAAAAAAAGTATTCCTGAAAATATTATTCTAAATTTTTTCATGTCAAAAATAGGTTTTTTATTATTCAATTCTAAGAACAATTGGAGGAATAGATCTTTGACGACCATCAGGTCCAACTGCTTTAATATCGGTAAATACAACACGATCATTTCTCTTCAATCTGTTAATTAAGCTTTTTTGGGCTGTTGTAATTCTACTGTTTTTTGATGGTTCTGTTACGGCAAACCCACGATCGTTTATTTCAATTGTAAAGCCGGTGACATCATAATGTATATCAAACAGGAAATTTTCCAGTTCAGCAAAAACCGCCGCTTGGGCACTTAGCATTGATCTTGCAATTGACCCGCTGTTTTTACCACCAACTTTTGCCACGGGGTCTGGCACTGTTTCTACCCTGAATGCTATGGGAGGGAATGAACGTTTTACGCCATTAACCTCGGCTGTAACTGTAACATTAGCCATTTTTCCCGGAGTTGTTGGGTTTGCAATATAAGAGCCACGATACTTCTTGGTTGTTCCCCTTTTTATTGTGCCGTTTGTCATATTGGCAGATACTTTATCTGCCCCGGAAACGGAAATATCAACAGGATTATCCAAACCAACATAGAAAACATTCATTGCAGTGGGAGAAACTACCACATTGGGTGGTGCAACTGTATATTTTTCTTCGAAGGGATAACTAATTATCTTCCCATCAGGGGCTTTCATTCTAATTAATCCACCCCAGGTTTTCTCTCCAAGATTAGCAGGTTTTCTCTTGTATATTCCCCGTCCGCGTTCATCAACAGTTAATGTTTCATAATCAGTACCGATCATACTATATTCCGGAATTCCATTGGCACCAACAATAGTTTCAAATTTACCAACTAATACTTCAGGTTGTTGAGTAGTATCTGTTGCAGCAATGAATACCTCGGCCTGGTATTCGTTACCTCTCATAATATAGTTTGAATTAGTAATTATAGTTGGGATGAGGCTATTAAATTTAAAAGAGCTGGCATCAATTTGTTGATGAAGGAAATTAAGAGTTTCAGCTTCAGTATTTCTAACATCACTTTGTAATTTGGAAAGTAATGTAATTGAAGCAATAAGAGGTGATGCCTGAAACATATGATTAACCCAAAGCACCTTTTCTCCTTCAACTATAGGATCTTCTGTATCAAGACTGGCTTCGATTGAATTTGATGCAGCAATATCCTTATTCCCAATTATATCCAGTAAAAATATCCGGTATTCTTCCATTGCAGCTTTCATGTCAAAGCCCTTTCCATTCTGGTCTGACCCGACAAGTATCTGTGAGGGGATATTATTTTCATCAATTTTTTTAATAAATTCGACATCAATCTCACCGTCTGGTGTAAAGGCTTCACTATCTTCACCCTCGGCTGTCTTAATGATCTCGATTTTCAGTTCCTGTATATATTCAAACATCTCGTTAGCACGTTCCTTAACTTCGTATGCAATGTTTCTCCAGGGACCTGCTTTTTGTGGATTTTCACTTGCAGCCTGATCAAAATCCTGGTAGATCATATCATTTTTAAAAGTAAAATTCTCAGTAGTTTTGGTAAGACTTTTGTCAACAAGTTTAAAAGCTTCCACGGCATCTTTCGATACATTCAGTGCCAGCAAAGCTGTAAGCACTAAATACATCATACCAATCATTTTTTGTCTTGGGGTTTCTTTTCCGTGAGCCATAATTCAAGAATGAAGTTTATAAATAAAAACTAAATATTGTACTATTTACCCATTACGTTCATAGCCGATAACATATTACCGTATACTGTATTCAGGGCAGACAGGTTTTCGCCAAGCTTTGAAACTTCTTCGCGATATTTCTTGGTGTCTTCAACGGTATCCTGCAAATCAGCCATCATTCCATCAAGGTTTTTATAGAGAGCATCAGAGGTTTTAAGATGGCTGTCTGTTCCCTGCAATTGAAGCTCATAAACAGCATTCAAAGCAGAAAGATTTTTGTTAAGAGACTCAAGTTGTTCACCATATGATTTACTACCACCTTCAATAAGTGAGAAGGATTCGGATAATTGCTGATAATTATTCCCTGATTCTGTTATCAGGTTAGCTGTTTTATCGTAGGAACCGGAAAGTTTGGTAACAGAATCTTTCAACTCTTCAGTTGATGTAGCATATGATTCTGTATAAGTGTTAATTGTTGTAGCAGCTTGTTTAATATTATTTACATATTCGTTCGTTGCTGCTCCTGCATCAGATAAATCAGATAATTTCTCGGTAGTATCATTAAGTTTACTAAGTCCTTTTCCAAGCTTATTAAAAAGATCAGGAGTAATTTCTCCTTGCTCGAGAAGAGCATCAAACTTTTCTAAAGCAGAACTACTTCCTCTGCCAACAGAAGTTGGAATTTGGGAAAGTTCATCATCATCCCCCATTCCAGCTAATTCAGGATAAACAAGTGTCCAGTCGACCTCTTCATGAAGTGGTTCGAATGCTGAAAAGAAAAAAATGGCTGCTTCGGTAAGAAGTCCAATCATCAAAAACGGCCCTGCGAGGGCATAGTGTTGAATTTTAAAAAGTGCACCAACAATTACCACTGATGCGCCAAGGCCATAAAGCTTTGCCATAAAGTTTTTCCAGCCGCTGCTTTGTACTAACTCAGTTAAATTCATAGTAGTTGAATTTTATTATTAATTTTAAAATAATTATTTATAACCCATATATGAACGAACATTTCTGAATCCTATAAATGATTTTGCAGAATCCTGATATTCGTATGCCCTCGTACTAACCTGAAGGTAATATGCAATATCTTTCCATGAACCGCCTCGTATTACTTTTCTTTTCATAACGGGAGACTCATCCGCACGTGCGTTATACTGGTAATTTGGATTCATATCGTGAGTGAACACATATGCTGATTCGTCATAAGCACCTGATGTCCATTCTGCTACGTTGCCTGACATATCATACAACTGGAATTCATTCATTGAATAAGAAGCAACTTTGTTTGCGACCAGCGCTCCATCATCAATATAATTACCACGTAATGTTTTAAAGTTAGCCAGAAAACAACCAAGGTCATTTCTGATATATGGTCCACCCCATGGGTACATAGAATGATCTAAACCACCCCGTGCAGCGTATTCCCATTCTGTTTCAAGAGGAAGACGATATTCCTGAACCCAGGTATTACCCTGTTGTGAAAGGTAATCATTTAAATAATTTGTTCTCCAGGTGCTAAAAGCATTTGCTTGTTTCCATGTAACACCAACAACCGGATAATCATCAAAAGAGGGATGCCAGAAATACATATTTGCATATGGTTCATTATAAGAATAGGTAAAATCCCTGATCCAAACAAGCGTATCAGGATAACATGGTACTTCATCGTGCATAATAAAAGATGAACGATTCTCTATTGCGATAATTTCTCCTGCCTGATTAGATATTTCTCCATCATATGACTGAGTTTCCTGATTATACCGGCTTGATTCTTTTGCAGCCGCTTGAAGATCGATCCAGAAATATGTATAAATAAGTTTCCGTGAATCTACCTGTTTCTTGTTATTAAATCTTTCGTTTTCCGGATAATATATTTCTTCGACAATATCAGCGACTTCTTCAACCTCTGTATCAATTTCCATTTCCCAGTCGATAACAGGCGGATCGTAGGGATCTCCGCTTTCATCTGCCTTAAAGAACCCTTCAATTCCTGCATCTCCAAGCTTATAGCGCAGGATTGAGTCTCTGACATAGTTTACAAACTGGCGATACTCATTATTTGTGATTTCAGTATCGTCCATCCAGAAAGCGTCAACAGTTACAGTTTTTGTGAATGCATCCATTGAAAAAGCAGGATCCTGATCGCTTGGACCCATATTAAAACTTCCCTGAGGGACAAATACCATTCCATATGGGTCAGGTTCATACCATTTTTTTCTGCCATCAACTCCCACCAGCTCACCGTTGAGAGAGGAACCTCCGCAGCTGGTTAATACAATTATCATTGCCAGAATAATACAGAAAAGGAATATTTTTTTCATGTCTGTTTCAGTTTTATTTCGCAAGTAAATTAATTTTTCTTAATAATCATAAAAATCTTACACTTTTGTAACTTCTTGGACTTCTGTTTATGTTAAGATTGAAACAATAATTTACCATTAATTCATGGCTGCCACTACTATTTTTTCTTATATCAGAAGTTGCAAAATCGTAAGCGTAACCAACTCGTATTCCGTTAAAAAGCTCAATCCCCACTAATCCGATAATGGCATCTCCTGCTCTGTAAGTAACGCCACCCCAGAATTTTTTATTGTATTGAACATTAGTATTTATATTAAGTTGTGATGTTCTTCCATCGGAAAACAGAAAAATTGAGGGTGTAACCTCAATCATTGGATTATTTATTGGCAAATGGTACCCGGCAATAATATAATAATGTCTTTTCATGTAAGGGGTTCCTTTAGAATATTTAATTTTAGCCTCGTTTAAATGAGTAGAGGAAATGCCAACATAAAATTCGCGGGTTTTATAATATGCTCCAAAACCCATATCAAAGGCTAAATAACTTTCATTATTCTCAGGTATTAAAGGGTCGCCACTGGCAGGAGTATGATAATCGCTTGTTGGAATTGTCCAATTAGGCTCTAATGCTTTGTTCATCATCCCTAAACCCAGGCCAATACCAAGTTTGCCGGATGCAAGATCAATTTTGTAAGCATAAGAGAAATTGATATTTATATTATCATTAAATCCAGCCTGGTCGTTCATAATTGATAATCCGGCTCCGCTGTTAACCCCAAACAAGTTAAAAGGGGCATTTATATGAAAAAGCGTAGTGGAGGGGGCTCCGTCAAATCCTACCCAGGATTGGCGGTTCAGAGCAGTAAAACATATCATATCATTACTTCCTGCATATCCAGGGTTGACAAACATCTGGTTAAACATTATCTGACTGATTTGTGGATCCTGTTGTCCCAGGCACATCAGGGAGATATATGATAAAAGTGTGATAATGTTGACTCTTTTTGTCAAACTTTCTTCCCTTTTTGTAATTAACTTATATATGTATCTTCTTTTTGTTTAGTAAAAATAGTATTTTCAATCAAATTAACAATGAAGAACAATAATTATGTTATGTTCCAATTATTGATGATATACGGATAAAAATAAAATAGGTTGTAAAAGTAGAATAAAATTGACCTTTATTTGAAAATTGTTGACAAAGATAATTTCTGTAGCTTATTTCCTTAATCTCTGATGGTCAGCGACATGTCGGAGTAACAGTGGGAAGATCAATTTGGAGCTCAGAATAATTTTGGCAGATATTGAATTTTGGATGATAAAGGGTTTCTTTTTTTAGATAAACGGAAGTTATTCTTGTTTCTGAAAGGTTTTCCACCAACGATCTGGTATTTCCTGATTGCTTGCCTTCATATAATCATTATATGTACATGCGATAAATTCAGTTTTTGCAGAATTGTTTGATACAGGCACCTTGAGCCACCATCTTTCAGTATGATTACTTTTATAAAAAACAATATCTTTTCCGGCACCACTTAAATTTACAATATACTTTGTAAACCGGTTTTTTTGCTTAGCCGGATTTTCAACAATTTTTTGCGATAATCCTTCGAACAGATACCAGATAATCTGTGCTGCCAGTCTGGACGATTGATTGTTTACATCAAGAACAGGGTTGGTTTCAAAAATGCCAAATACCTGCAAATTATCACTTTGTCCGGCATATTTAGCTAGCTTACAAATTTCTTCACCGTAAAATCCGTTTGGTGAAGGGCTAAAATGTCCCGGTGAATCAGATTGTCTTACAGAACTAATATCAAGACTAACAATATGCGCATCTCTCAATACAGGTTCCATTTCAGTAATATCTGACCGTACTACACCGACACGGAATGAATTAAAATGTTTTTGACGAAGTTCGGTTAATAATTTATCATCCGTCAAATAGTCCTGATGCCCAATATTATTGTATTGTACATGAATTTCTTTTCCGGAAATAATTTTGTTAAGATAATACTGTGAGTTAATTAGTTCGGGATCATCTTTCCAATCTATTCTGGAATCGATAGATACAAGATTTAAAAAAGTATTTTTTTCTTTGTATACATTAAAAATGCCATAAGTAAGATCCTGACTTCCTCCAATTACAATTGGGAATACACTTTGATTTAGAAGTTCTGAAACCACATCCCGTAATGCAAAGTATGTATCTTCAACATTTTCTCCTTTCTTTATATTACCCAGATCAATAATTTTGAATTTTTTCTTTGGTTTTGAAAGTTGATATAACCAGGTTCTAATTTTGTCAGGGCCTTCAGAGCAACCCTTATTAGGAGAATTTCGGTCTTCGCGCACTCCCAAAATTGCAATATCATAGTTATTTATATCATTAATCGGAGTGTCGGGTGTATGAATATAAATATTTCTGCTGAATAGAGACCGGGATGGCAAAAGTTCAAAATCCGGTTTATCCAGACTTACAGGATCGAAATAGTAATTCAGGTCCATGGTTAAAAATTTTGTAATAATTCAGTGCCTAAATTTTGAGGTTAATCTCATTATACGTTGCATTTTTAAGTCGGCAGTCCACAGTCCTCAGTCGGCAATTTGAAGACAGGACCATTTCATATCAGTCTATAAAGTCAAACAAAATTTGAATTAAGCACCAAATGGTAAATAATAAATAGCAAAAAACAAATCTCAAATAAACTCCAAAAAACAAAAAAATAAAAATTCAAAACAGAATTTACCAATACATTATTTTTTTCTTTTTATTTTCTTTTTTACCGACTGCCGACTTTTCTTTTCTTCTCTTACTGCTGACTGCCGACTGCCGACTGCCGACTTTTCTTTTCTTCTCTCTTCACTTTTTCTTCTTTGCCTTTTTCTTCTGTCCTTCTTCAATAATTTTCATACAATCTTCAAATGTAAGAGATTCGGGCTCATTTTTCCGTGGTATACGAAAGTTTTTCTTTTGATAAGAAATATATGGGCCATAGCGTCCGGCAAGAATTTTAATATCAGGATTTTTGGGAAAACTTTTAATAACACGCTTTTTTTCAATATCCCTTTTTTCTTCGATCAGTTCTATAGCTCTTGATTTATTTATAGTCAATGGATCGTCTATATCTTTTTTAAGCGAAAAGAATTTATTATTATGTCTGACATATGGTCCGAACTTCCCGATCCCAACAATTAAATCATTATCTTCAAAATTGCCAATTGTTCTTGGAAGTTTGAATAATTCAAGGGCTTCTTCGAGTGTAATTGTTTCAATAAGCTGTCCTTTAAGCAGACTGGCAAACTTGGGTTTTTCATCTTTATTACTGTCGCCCAGTTGAACAAAAGGACCAAATTTACCAATTCTAACAATAATTGGTTCTCCTGTAGTAGGGTCATTACCAAGTTGCCGTTCGCCGGTTTTTTTTACAGAAATTGCAAGGCTTTTTTCAACTTTTGCATGAAATGATTTATAAAAGGCATCAATCATTTTAGTCCAGTCTAGCTTTCCGGCGGCAATTTCATCAAATTCTAATTCTACAGAAGCTGTAAAATTATAATTCAGAATATCTTTGAAATGCTCAATAAGAAAATCGTTAACAACCATTCCAATATCTTTCGGGAACAGTTTCTTTTTTTCAGTACCGGCTTTTTCGGTTTTAGTTTTTTCTTCAAGTATCCCTTTTGATAAAGTAATAACAGTGAAATTTCTGTCGAAACCGGGGCGATCTTCTTTGAAAACATAACCTCTTTGCTGGATAGTTGAAATTGTTGGAGCGAATGTTGAAGGACGACCAATACCAAGTTCTTCAAGTTTTTTTACCAGACTGGCTTCAGTATATCTGGGTGGTGGAGTTGAGAATCGCTCATAAGCATTGATGATTTCGTAATTCAAAATTTGGCCCTTATTGATTGGGGGTAGTATCCCACTGTTAGAATCATCCAATTCTTCATCTTTCGATTCAATATATACTTTCAGGAATCCGTCAAATTTCATCACTTCTCCGGATGCAATAAACCTTTTGTCACTATTGGAAACATTAATGGTGACAGTAGTTTTTTCAAGTTGTGCTTCGCTCATTTGTGAAGCAATAGTCCGTTTCCATATTAAATCATAAAGTCGTTGTTCAGAACTGTTCCCTTTAATTGTTTTGTTTTGAATATAAGTTGGTCTTACTGCTTCGTGTGCTTCCTGTGCTCCTTTTGCTTTGGTTTTATATTTACGTGTTTTAGCATATTTTTCCCCAAACTCCTGAGTTATTGTTTGTGAGGCATTTGCCAGGGCAAGATTTGAAAGATTTACAGAGTCAGTTCTCATGTAAGTAATAAATCCGGCTTCATATAGTTTTTGCGCAACTGTCATAGTTTGCGATACGGAGAAACCCAGTTTTCTGCTGGCTTCCTGTTGCAGGGTTGAGGTTGTAAAGGGCGGCGCAGGAGATTTCCTGGACGGTTTTGTTATTATATCAACAACCTCAAAATCAGCATCTTTACAATGGTTTAAAAATTTCCTGGTTTCATCCGGATTGGGAAAGTGGTTAGGTACACCTACTTTAAACTCAACTTTTTTTCCTTGTTTATCAGAAAAGCTAAATGTACCATAAACTTTAAATTTTGATTCAGGGTTGAAATGCAGTACCTCTCTTTCTCTTTCAACCAATAATCTTACAGCTACTGATTGAACCCTGCCGGCTGAAAGTTTAGGTTGAATTTTTTTCCACAAAACAGGGGATAATTCGAAACCAACAAGACGGTCTAAAATCCGGCGTGCCTGTTGTGCGTTCACCAGATTTATATTTAGTTTCCTGGGATTGTCAACAGCGTTACGAATAGCATCTTTCGTAATTTCATGAAAAACAATTCGTTTAGTATTCTCAGGAGGCAATTTCAATATTTCGGACAGATGCCATGCTATAGCTTCTCCTTCCCTGTCTTCATCAGTTGCAAGCCATACAACCCCGGAATCTTTTGCCAGTTTTTTTAATTCAGCGACAATTTTTTTCTTGTCATCTGACACAATATATTGTGGAGAATAATTGTTCTCAATTTCGATACCAAAATTTTTCTTGGACAGATCACGAACATGACCAAAGCTGGATTTAACAATAAAACCTTTACCAAGAAAATTTTCTATGGTTTTTGCTTTCGCCGGTGACTCAACAATAACTAAATTTTCGATCATATTTATTTAGGTTTATGAATGCTTAAATGCTTAAATGCGTAAATGATTAAAGCAATAAATGGTGAAAAATTTGCACAAAGTAAATGAAATAGAAGTCTAAGTTCAAAATTTAAGAGCATATAATCTTTAAAGTTTTAGTATTTTTGATGTGAAATGAGAAGAGCGGAGAGCGGAGAGCGGGGAGCAAAGAGGAAGAATTAAGAGTTTAATGTCAACGTTATTTAGGCACTGGCAGTTGATAACCTGGCACCCAGCACCCAGCAACTTAGAATTCTTTAAAAGGAATATATAAAAACAGATTAATGACTTTTACAAAATCAAAATACAAAAAGTACTTATATTGGTTTTGGGGTATTTTCTCATTCCCGTTTGCTTTTGGCATTTTTCTGTTTATCCTGATTTCATTTAATGTTTTCGGTCCTATGCCCTCTTTTAAACAGCTTGAGAATCCGGAAAATGATCTGGCTTCTGAAGTATGGTCTGAAGATGGAAATTTGCTGGGGAAATTCTATATAATAAACAGGACATGGACAGACATAGATGAAATTTCTCCTTATGTTATTGATGCATTAATTGCAACAGAAGACATTAGATTTTTTAAACATTCAGGTATTGACATAAGGGGTCTGGGAAGGGTGGTTTATAAAACAATATTACAGGGAGAATCAAGTTCGGGAGGGGGTAGTACTATTACACAGCAACTGGCAAAAAATCTTTTCCCCCGTGATACTACAACTTACAAATTTGCGCTTGTGAAAATAGCGAAACTGGGCATTACAAAGTTCAGGGAATGGGTAACAGCAGTTAAACTGGAAAAGAGCTACACAAAAAATGAGTTAATTACCATGTATCTAAACGTGTTTGATTTTCTGAATCAGGCAGTTGGTATAAATTCAGCAGCTTCAATATATTTCAATTGTTCGCCTGATTCATTGAATCTTGAAGAGTCGGCAATGTTAGTGGGGATGTTAAAAAATTCATCATATTATAATCCTTTAAGGAGATATGATGAAACTCTTCACAGGAGAAATGTTGTGCTATCACAAATGGTGAAGTATGGGTATCTGGAGAAAGAATTATTTGACTCGGTTAAAACCCTGCCAATAGAGCTTGATTTTAAGAGACAAAGCCATGATATGGGATTAGCTACTTACTTCAGGGAATATCTGCGTGTTACGATGAACAGATCCAAACCTGAGCGAAGATATTTTTTTACAAAAGAGCAGTATGAAGAAGCTAAATATCAGTGGGAGAATAATCCTCTTTACGGGTGGTGTTCAAAAAATATTAAACCTGACGGGTCGGAATATAACATATATTGTGATGGGTTGAAGATTTATACTACAATTAATTCCGTTATGCAGGGATATGCTGAAAATGCAATAAAAGAGCATTTAGGTCAGGATTTGCAGGAAACTTTTAATGCTTCAGCGGAAAATTACGAAAACCCTCCATTCTCTGATGATCTGGATCGTGAGCAAATAGCTAATCTGATGGAAATTGCTACTCATCGTACCGAGCGCTACAGAAAATTAAGAAATGCCGGGGTTTTGGAGGATTCAATTATTGCATCCTTTAACAAGCCGGTAGAGATGAAGGTTTTTTCATGGGATGGAGAGATTGATACGGTTATGTCACCCCTTGATTCTATCAGGTATTACAAATATTTTACCAGATCTGGACTTATGTCAATGGATCCGCATACAGGATATGTAAAAGCTTATGTTGGCGGACCTGATTTCAGATACTTCAAATATGATGCGGTAACCAATCAAAAACGGCAAGTTGGGAGTACAATAAAACCATTCCTGTATACCCTGGCAATGCAGGATGGATATACACCTTGTTACGAGGTTCCAAATGTGCCACAAACCTTTATTGTGAATGATTCAATCTGGCGCCCTGCAAGTACCGGACCCAGGGATTTTTGGGGAAAAATGGTGTCGCTGAAGTTTGGATTGGCACATTCTGAGAATTATGTTTCAGCATGGTTGATTAAGAAATTTAACCCTCAGTCGGTTAGTGATTTAATGAAAAAAATGGGTGTTCGTAGTTTTATTGATCCTGTTCCATCCATTTTTCTTGGTACATCAGAAGTATCATTATATGAAATGGTTGGGGCATACAGCACGTATGCAAATAAAGGTGTTCATATTAAACCATTTTTTGTTACCCGGATTGAAGATAAAGAGGGGAATCTTATTTCAACTTTTAAACCATCATTTAAGGAAGCAATTAGTGAGGCAGATGCTTTTTTAATGTTGAATTTGATAGAGGGAGTTGTTAAGGATGGTACCGGCCGCAGATTACGCTGGAAATACGAGTTAATGAATGAAATTGGAGGGAAAACAGGTACTACACAAAACCAGTCTGACGGCTGGTTTATGGGAGTAACCCCAAAACTGGTTACAGGTGTATGGTCGGGTTGGCCTGACAGATCGGTCCATTTTGAACGTTTAGCACTTGGATCAGGAGCAAATATGGCTCTTCCGGTGTTTGGTCTTTATATGCAGCAAATTTATAATGATAGTCTGAATGTAACGGTTGAAGATGTTTTTGAACCACCACGTATTTTTAATATTGAACTCGATTGCGAAAAGTACAAAAAAGCAAATCCACAAGACAATTATGATCCGCTTGATAAGGAAAATTATTGAAAGATGCTTTTTATCAGGTCTTCTATCCGTGACTGAAAATGGATTTTGATATTAAGCTTTGATTGATCAAGACCTTTACGGTTATATTTTGAAATATACATTTCGCTAAATCCAAGTTTCTCTGCTTCACGAATTCGTTGTTCAATTCTGTTAACAGGACGAATTTCGCCGGAAAGGCCAACCTCACCGGCAAAACATGAACGTTTATTGATTGGGATATCAATATTTGAAGACAAAACAGCTGAGATAACTGCCAGGTCGATTGCCGGATCGTTTACTTTAATTCCACCGGCAATATTAAGAAAAACATCTTTGGCAACCAGTCTGAATCCGGCCCGTTTCTCCAAAACAGCCAGTAACATATTTAACCTTCTAAGGTCGAACCCCGTGGATGATCGTTGTGGAGTTCCGTAAACTGCGGAACTCACAAGTGCCTGTGTTTCGATAAGAAAAGGTCTGATCCCGTCAATAGTTGCAGAAATGGATACACCGCTTAAATTTTCATCGATATGAGAAACTAATAATTCTGAAGGATTGTGTACCTCTCTGAGGCCGTTGCTTCTCATTTCGTAAATACCCAGTTCGGATGTTGATCCGAATCGGTTTTTTGTTGATCTGAGGATGCGGTACAAATGATTTTGATCGCCTTCAAATTGCAGTACTACATCAACAATATGCTCAAGTGCTTTTGGTCCGGCAAGATTCCCTTCTTTTGTAATATGTCCGATAAGCAAAACAGGAACGCCTGTTTCTTTAGCATATTTAAGAAGACGAACTGTACATTCACGTATTTGAGAGATACTCCCCGGAGAAGAAGAGATGTTTTCTGTAAACATGGTTTGAATAGAATCTACAATTACTAATTCTGCTTTTGTATTTTCTATTTGAGTAAGAACATTTTCCAATGATGTTTCGGTAAGAATGTAACAATTTTCATGAGTTGACCTGACACGGCTTGCTCTGAGTTTAATTTGGCGGTTGCTTTCTTCCCCTGAAACATAAAGAATTTTCAACTCTTTAAGTCCGAGTGCCAGTTGGAGAGCCAGTGTTGATTTTCCTATTCCCGGTTCTCCACCAAGAAGAATAATTGACCCGGGAACAATACCTCCACCCAGAACCCTGTTTAACTCTATGCTGTGTGTATCAATTCTTGATTCTTCAAGGGAAGTAATTTCCTGCAGGGTTATTGGTTTTGTGGTTTCTGTGGATGTGAAACCAGATGTTTTGCCGGCACTTATTTTTCTAACAATTTCTTCAACATAGGTATTCCATTCACCGCAGGATGGACAACGGCCAATCCATTTGGATGATTCAACACCGCAATTCTGGCATACCCAGGTTGTTTTTGTTTTTGGCATAATTACTGGTTACTGGTTACTGGTTATTCTTTCAATTATACCGGATGAGGAATATCCCTCAATAAAATCAAGGATCTTTACCTCTCCTCCATAATCTTTAACAATATCATAACCAACAATTTCTTCGGGCTTGTAATCACCTCCTTTTACCAGGATATCAGGACAGATTTGTTTAATTAATTTGTACGGCGTTTCTTCATCAAACAAGACAATATTGTTAACAAAGCTAAAAGCTGCAAGTGTTAGTGCCCTTGATTTCTGATCAAGCACAGGCCTATTGTGACCTTTAATTTTATTTACAGATGAATCAGAATTAAGTCCGATAATTAAAATATTACCCAGATCGGCTGCCTGGCTAAGATATTTAACATGTCCGAGGTGGATAATGTCGAAGCAACCGTTAGTAAAAACAACTTTTTGGTTTCTAAACCGGTAAAAGGAAAGAAGGTGAGCAAGATCAATCCCGCTTACAATTTTGGATTTAATGAGCGTATACTTATTCATCATTTAGCAGTTTTAGATTCTGCCTGAAAAGATAACCTTTTTCTTTTTTTTCTCTCAAGAAAAATCAATAAAAATGAGTAAGCTCCTAAAATTACCACCAGGAGTGTTTGTGATTCATGTGACAATGTTGCATATACTAACCCTTTTTCCTTGCTTATTCCGTATATGGTTAACCCTTTATAAATTATCCAATGAAAAGCACCAATGCCACCCTGAACAGGAGCGGCCATACCCAGACTACCAATAACCAGCAGGAATAAGCCATCAAGAGCGGTTAGATGTGAAGTTTCAGGGATTGAATAAACAACAACCCATGTCATTAAAAAATATATAAACCACAATAGAACAGAATAAAAAATAAAAACACTTCGCCTTTTCATCCTGAATACGGTTTTCAATCCTTCAAATATTCCCAGGATGATCTTTTTTGTTTTCCGGTAAAACAAAAGATCTGAAAATCTTGACCGGTATTGGATAAAAACAATAACCAGGATAATTATTCCTGAAATAATTGTTATCCAGATAATGGGTGAAAAATTTAATGTAGCAAAAATTTTTTCGTACAATGGATCAAAAACCTGAGTTTTTAAAAAATGACCAAATAAATTAATTCTGGTAAAAAAGATAATTATTACAAGCGAAAAAAGGATTATCACATCAATAGTTCTTTCAATAATAACGGTCCCGATTAAAGCATCCATTGGGATTTTATTCGTGCGGTTTAGTGTGGCACAACGAGTTACCTCGCCAAAGCGCGGAAGTGTATAATTTGCAAGGTATCCTGTCATTAAAGCATGAAATGTATCTTTCAACGGTGGTTTATGACCCAGGGGTTCAATTAGCATTTTCCAGCGATAGGCTCGTACAACAAACCCCAGGAAACCAAGTAAGAGTGATAGGAGTATCCAAAAATAGTTTGCATTTTTCAGATCTGAAAGAAGAGCCTGAAAACTAATATTCCGGAACGCAAAATAGAGTAAAATTATTCCCAGGGTAAGAAATACAAGAAAATTCAGTATGGTAAGTAATTTCTTTTTCAATTTTAGTAATTTCTATGAAAATTATACTGCCAAATAATGCAATGAGCAATTTTGCAGCAAAGATAAAGAACATAGCTTCGCAAAGTAATTAAAAATTACAAATCACAAAAAATCAAAATGGGAATAACCGATATATTGTTTTTGCGCTTTTCTTTTTTTATTGAATACTTGAATTTGAGATTTATTTATTCACAAAACAATTAATTTTCAAAAGTGTTCCCAGAAAAAATAAGGGGCAGGCTATGGGATCTCCGCCAGCTGGCGGATAAGTTGAATTTTGCATGCCCCGCAGGGAAGTTAACCCTGTGAAATTGCAAAGCATTATTTAACAGGATATGACTGTTCGGGGGTGCTTTTTTTTCGCGATTTTTAATAATAATTTGAGCTTTCAGGCATTATGGCAAATATACAGAACTGCCATTATTGAAAAATATCAATATTTTTACTAAATTTGCAAAATTATTACAAAAGCATATTATAATTAATGGAGAACAAAAAGGTTTTATTTGTTTCTCAGGAAATCACCCCCTATTTACCCGAGAATGAAATGTCACTAATTGGGCGTAGTTTGCCACAGGGAATCCAGGAGAAAGGCAAAGAGATACGCACTTTTATGCCTAAATTCGGATGTGTTAAAGAAAGAAGGAATCAACTTCACGAGGTAATCAGATTATCAGGGATGAACGTTATCATTGACGACTCGGATCATCCCCTAATCATTAAAGTGGCTTCCATTCAGTCAGCAAGGATGCAAGTTTATTTCATTGATAATGAGGATTATTTCCAAAGAAAATATATTCTCACTGATAAAAATGGGAAAGAATTTAGTGATAATGATGAACGGGCAATTTTCTATGCGCGTGGCGTACTTGAAACCGTAAGAAAATTGAGATGGGCGCCTGACATTGTACATTGTCATGGTTGGTTTACAAGCTTAGTACCGCTTTATCTTAAGAAAAGCTTTGCTGATAATCCCTTGTTCTCAAACTCTAAAGTAGTGTATTCGGTATATGATAGTGAATTTAAAAAGTCGCTGAATCCCTCGTTTAATAGGAAGCTTATGATTGAAGGCATTACTAAAGATGATATTAAAGTAATTAACGACGCCAGTTATTTAAATTTAACTAAGCTTGCCATTACAAATTCGGATGCTGTTATTATGGGTAGTGAGAAAATAAATTCCGGACTGGAAACGTTTATTGAAGAACTTGGGATACCTGTTCTGGAGTTTAATGGAGGGGATGATTATATTGATAAGTATTCCGATTTTTATGATGAACTCATATCCTAATACCAACATGAAGTTACCATTTATTAACCGGTTGTTTAAATTGCTGGTTTCATTTATTACTTTTTCTTTTTCCGTCCTTTTTTTGGGCGGTTTATTTTTACTATCTTCCTGCGACGATGAAGGAACTCTTATAGGTGAGAATCTTCAGCCCCCAACCGACAGGTTTTCAGTTAATTATTATGATGAGTTCCCGGTTGAGGTTTATACCGGATCATTAGATTCATTAAGATCAGATGAAATATCATTAGCTGTAGCCGGTGAATTTATGGATCCCGTATTTGGTACTACCTATGCTGATTTTATTTCGCATGCACGATTATCAGACTCATTGGTTTTTAGTGATGATCCGGTTATTGATTCTCTTATTGTGTTTCTTGAAGTTATTGATTCGTATGGTGATACTAATTCAATAATGGAGATCAATGTCCATGAGCTTAAAAAGGATGTTTATCTTGACTCTACTTATTACTCAAATTTTAATAAGGAAGATCTATACTACGAGGATATTATAGGATCGGCAAGTTTCGATGCATATGATACTATAATTAAAATACATATGACGAATGAATTTGCTGAGAGGATAGTAGCTGATCCAAGTATTTTACTCTCGCAGAACGACTTTTTGCAGGAGTTTAAAGGTTTATATTTCACTTCAGATATACAGTCGGGCAGGGGAGTATTAACTGATTTCAATCTGCTTTCATTGACAAGCGAAATGATATTATTTTTTCATTACCCCTCATCAGACACAACGTATTATATTTTCTCAATTAGCCAAAGCTCTGCACGGATAAACATGTTTTCGCATGATTTCAGCACTGCTGATCCTGCTTACGGCATCAACCATTTGAATGAAAATATTGAAGACAGTGTAAGCTACGTGCAAGGATTGGCGGGGGCATTTACTAAGTTTAATTTTCCTACACTTGAAAACTGGCGCGATTCTTTGCCAATTGCAATAAATAAAGCAGAGCTGGTAGTTAATTTGTCAACCGATGATCCTTTTTCTTCAGAATTCACTCCACCGGATTTTTTGGATATTAAAATTCGCGATGATGATGGGAATTTTATAGCAATACATGATCAGATTCTTGGCAGAACGTATTTTGGAGGCAATCTTACAGAGGGAAAATATACTTTCAATATTTCGGATTTTGTTCATAAATACCTTGCCGGATATTATAATGACCCCACCCTTTATATATTTGTTAATGCAGATTATTACTGGGCACACAGAGCTGTGCTTAACGGGTATAACCACACAGGAGGGGTTGAGTTGAAGATGACGTATTCAAGATAAGGGAATAGAGAGCAGAGAGCGGAGAGCAGAGAGCGGAGTGCAAAGAGCAGAGAGCAGAGTGCAGAGAGCAGAGAGTGAAGAGCAGAGGAGCAGAGAGCAGAGTGCAGAGAGCGGAGTGCAAAAGAATTCCTTGAAAGAATAGTTAACTTATAACTTCTAACCGATAACGAATAACTTTTTAGAAGAATAGAATAATGAGGCAATGGAACACGGGATTACACAGTATTCCAACATTCCAACATTCCAACATTCCAACATTCCATTCTTCCAATAAAGAGATTAAGTATTAATCTGAAGAAACCTGGCAAAATCTGTAACGGTAGAGTAGATTAATTGTTTTAAATATTTTATTAATATGAATTTGTACCGGAAACTTACCACTGAGGAGATAGAACAGCTAAACCGGCAAAACTGTTATGCAGAAGACTGGTTAAAGGTTGAAGTAGCCAATAATTTTAATCCTGCGAATGTTAAAAATACAACTTTCTCAGGGGAGATACGAATGGGTTACTTTGAAAAAGAATTTGAGCTATCTAACGGAATGAAAAAGCAATCAGGTATTTATAATGCTGTTTTGCATAATTGTTTAATTGGTAATAATTCCTATGTTGCACAGGTTGGAAACTACATTGCGAATTATGATATTGGAGAAGGATC
>Ga0307991_1000812_pt1 | contig 22580 bp, 23 predicted proteins | sample EllFjometagen131_FD_203146 | JGI IMG/M metagenome (GOLD analysis project Ga0307991, IMG submission 203146) | Marine microbial communities from Ellis Fjord, Antarctic Ocean - #131 | ecosystem: Environmental > Aquatic > Marine > Unclassified | place: Southern Ocean | collected 2014-10-08 | reverse complement strand
GAAGAAATAGAAAAGATTTCATCGACAAACCTATTGTTCAGTATTGACAGGATACCGGAAAATTCCCTAGAAGCTGATTTAATATCGGCTCCATCTTTTGAAATTTATCCCCAGGCAGCTGCCCTGATCAATCAATCTATATAAAGACAGACTGCATTGTTATTGGCCTAAAGCATTAACTAAAAAGTTAGAAAAAAAACAAGTAAAAGATCTCTATTCAGTAAATATTTCTCAGGAAGCAAAAAAACTATCAAATAAGTTAGAAAAACAAAGTTTAATTATGCAGGCGATTTAAATGCAGGGTGAAGGTTAAAAATTAATGGGTAAAGGGTGAAGTGTGAAGAAAATAATTGGTAATATTACAGTAGTAATTCTAATCCAAAGTATAGTTTTAACAAACTTTGCTTTTTGCGGCGATGTTTTGCCTCAAAAAAATAAGTATATAGATTGTTTATCTCCGGGATTAAATATAGATTCCAGTTTTCTGCAACAGGGATGTTTTCAATTTTCTGAATCATTGGCAAAATCTATTTTTAAAAATATATCAACTGCGATTAGTAAAGATAATCTATTGCCGGATATTAAAAAACGTATAAAAATAATACTTGAATACGGTCCCTATGACCTGCAGGAGATGCAAAGACTTAATGCGTTATTAAAAGAATGGTTACCTCAGAATAAATGGCCAAAAAATGTTTCCCATGAAATCACCAATTTTTTAATGATCATATTAGATTTAAAAGAAATTGATTTAGTTAATATTTTAAAAGTTAAAATGCCTGAATCAGTTTTGCAGCTTCCCTGGTATGGCGATTTTAATGATGGGATTAATCGCAAACCAGCGTCTGAAGGTTATAGCGTGAATTCACCGACTAGTGAATGGATAAAAACAGAGAATTTCAAGCTTAAGGAAAAAAATATTTTAATTGATTTATCTTGCGGCAACGGAGAAAAAACCCTAAGCATAGCTAAGCGTAATCCCCAGGCCATAATTTATGGCTGGGATTTATATGCTCCGAATATTGCCCAAGGTATTCAGAGCGCGGCATGCAATCAGATTCAGAATGTAAAATTCAGGATTCAGGATGTGCGCAAACCAAATCGTGAAATTAAGGATGATTCAGTCAGTGCGGTAACCTTACTCTATATGCCGACCTATCAATTCTCTCTTAAAGATAAAACAGATACATTTAAACATATTTTGCGTATGCTTAAAGTCGGAGGCCGAGTTTATTTTGATTATGATTATGATAACAGCCTTAAGACTAATAAAGAGGCTAATTATGAAAGAGCTGTTGATTTTTTCCTGGATATAGCTAAGCAAGAGGGTGTGGGAGTTAAAAAAAATGGAATAACCGAAGAACGTTTTATTGTTGAGATATTATCCAAACCAAAGATAAAAATACAAAAAAATAAACATCTTCATAATATGTATGAGCAAGATATGGAATCCATAGATACCTTTTTGCCTGATGTGATACTGGAAAAATTAGAGGAAATCCAGGCAAGCCTGCAGGCTGATTTACTCGGTACTGAGCTAGAGAACAAAGATATTTCATTGTTGGATAATGCGACTGATGTAAATCCAAGATATGCATATTCAGTTTCATGCGATAAGAATACAAAAATAATCTTAATGGCAAAAGAGCTGTGGGACAGTGATCAAGTCACATTTTTTACTCCGGACACATATTATGTCTCGATTGTGCAGAATGGGGAAATCATAGGCTATGGGGCTTTGGAAAATTATCTTGCTCCAAAGGGTACGGTAACTATGTCCTTTCGGATATTTAATGAATACAGACATCAGAAGGATCTAAGTAAAAAAATATTTAAAACACTCATGGCCTCAGCAAGAGAAGTGTTTGGCTCAGATATTGAAAAGTTTTTGCTTATGTTCCATCAGATAAATAATCCAAAGGGTATAGATTCTGCTGCGGTACTTTTTTATCTTAAAATTGGCTTTGAAATTCGGGATAAAAAGGCACTGGATTTCTGGCTGAATGTATGTAAGCCGAAACTTGAAAAAGGCCAAAGGCTTTCAAAAGAAGAAATAGAAAAGATTTCATCGACAAACCTATTGTTCAGTATTGACAGGATACCGGAAAATTCCCTAGAAGCTGATTTAATATCGGCTCCATCTTTTGAAATTTATTCCCAGGCAGCTGCCCTGATCAATCAATCTATATAAAGACAGACTGCATTGTTATTGGCCTAAAGCATTAACGTTATCTCGATATCGTAAGAAAGTCTGTTGTTTTTATAAATGGTAAGCATGAAACATTGGAAGGGATTTAAGTGTAAATTGTACTAGAAAAACTATTTTTACTCATTCTCGATAGCCATCCCTGGCTATCTGCGAGGGAGAGATTGTTTTTACTCATCCATGGTAAAAGCAATCTTTAAATCCGCAAAAACAGTTTTTCTAGCACAACTGCTAAAAAAACTTCAGAGTTCTTGACACTATGGTTAACTCATTTAGCTTGCCTAATTTTAAACCTACTGCTACAATAAAATTAAGTAACAGGTTTTAATTTATTTAACGATTTTTTAAAAAGGAAAGAGATATTATGTCCAGGGAAATAACAGAATTTGCTATGGCTAATCCGATGTTTCTTGTCTCAATCGTCTTAAGCTGTATTTTCCTTGTGGTCACTGTTGTATTAGCTATCGGGGGATTAAGTGAAAGATGGGAAAAGCGTTTTGGCAAAGCGTTAATAGTTACAACGATACCAGTTATTGTTTGGATAATCTTTTTATTTCATCCTGTTTTTAATCCCATATATATGACTGTGCTTGCCTGGTTGGGTCTGTTGGGTATTCTCGGCTTAAAAAAAGCCAATGAAAATATAAATGAGATGAAATATCTTGAAAAAAACAGCAGCTGGAGATGTCCTAAGTGTGGTACGATTAATGAACTGGTATATATTGTCTGCAAAGAATGCAATGAGCCTCAACCTGGAAAAAAACAGTAATTCCTGATCAGTTTTTTTGCTTCCACTCGTAACTTATAACTATTTCTTTGCTTTTAGCTTTTGCTAAGAGCTATTAGCTAAGTGCTTCCTGCAACAGCCACAAATTGCAATACTCGTTGGGATATGGTATAATTTTCCGATGGAGAACAAGAGAATTGCGTCTAATAAAAGGGCGGCACACAAGTATGAAATTCTTGATAAAATAGAGGCAGGTATTGAGCTCAAGGGTACAGAGGTCAAATCCCTGCGCTCAAATAAGGTGGATTTAAAGGATAGCTTTGCAAAGATACAAAACGAGGAAGTGTTCCTGCATAATTTACATATAAGTCCTTATGATAAAGGAAGTTATGCTAATGTTGAACCAACGCGCGTTAGAAAGCTGCTTTTAAATAAAAGAGAAATAAGAAAGATGCTTGGGAAAATAAAGCAGAAAGGGTATTCTCTGATCGCCCTGAGCCTGTATTTTAACTCAAAAGGCAAGGCAAAGGTTGAGCTTGGACTTGCGCGAGGGCGTAAATTATATGACCAGCGAGAGAAAATTGCCAAGAAAGAAACCGAGCAGCGTATGAGGAAGCTAGAAAGTTTTCGTAGATAAACTAGTCCATAGTCCATGGGCACCTGTTCATGGTTAATTAAATAAATAATTTTTTTACTATGGTCATTGGACTGAGGTCTGTTGACTATCAAATTGGGGGTGAAAGGGTTCGACTTGAGATAATTGTATAATAGCAGCATGTCGAGGTGGTCGGGAGGCCTCGTTAAACACCTGGCAAAACAATAAATGCTGAAAATAAAATTCCAGCTAGCGTAGATGCACTTCTTGAGAAAATTGGATCTGGTATTCCGAATCCGGTTTTCACAGGATTTGTACCTGCACCCGCGTTGTTCTAAAATAGGACAACCCGTTTTGCAGTTTGTGCCTGTGGGATTGTAAGACGTCATTAACAGGATCATCGCATTTGGTATGCTTTTGACATATGCGGTTAGACTTTCAAAAGCTGCCTTTTTTAATACCCAGTCTAATGGGGATTAAGGAAGAAAGATCAATAGTTAGACTAAACATGTAGATACTATTATTGATTACTTAAGGACGCGGGTTCAATTCCCGCCACCTCCACCATCTCGACCAATTCGAACCTTTGTCCTCGTCTAAGAGGGCAAGGGTTTGAACTTTACTATGAGCTACATAGTAAGGCTTGAATTTCTTTTCACCGTTGATAATCCCATAAAAATCATCGTTCTCTTCAGATACAGGCTCAAGCATTATAGTGCCAAGCAGGCCTTTTAGCGCTAGGGCAGAGGAGCAGGTATTCTTATTCAGAGTTTGCTGGAGATTTTCCAGTTTATCTTTTATCCATTCTTTAGGAGGGGTTTTAAACGTGTTTTTTTTCTGAAATTCTAAGGATTTAATCTCTTCTCCTAGATTTTCACTTTTTGCCTCAGTCTCCTTTAAAGCGTCAGATACTGCTTTTGAAAAATTACCCATTTTAATATAATTAAGATAATTTTGCAGCTCATGCAGTGTTTTATCGTATTGTGCTTTTTTCTTTTTGATTTGTTCGGGGACTTCATTCATCCCAGCTGAGACCAGTTTTTCTACTTTATCGTATACATATTTTAAATTCTCTATAGTTAATATCTTTTCTTTTAATTCTGTGAGTATAATCTTTTCTATTCGTTTTCTAGGTACTAATAGGCTATTTTTGCATGTTTTCCTGCGTGAATTAAAGCACCCGTAATAGCCGCCGCCTTTGCCGCTAACAAGAATAATAGCGCCACCGCAGCATTGACACTTCATAAGTCCTGAAAGAAGATATATAGGGTTAGAGTGGATATAACTTTGCTGTTTTAGGCCAGGACTCTTTGACTTTTTTCCTATAGGCCATGTTCCTTTAATTTCTTGCCATCTTTTTTGTGCTTTTTCCCAGAGATTTTCATCGATTATAATTAGATCTTTTCTATAGGCAGTCATCCATTCATTTTCTGGGCGAAGAATTCTTTTTCTTTTGCCAGTAAGAGGATCTCTGACACCTTTACGCTTTTTCCATACCCATTTGCCAATATATCTCTCATTTTTTAAGATTGTGCTCACACTGGATAGATTCCATCCACCAGAGAATCCTTTTTTTGTGGGAATCTTGTCTTGATTGAGCTGTCTTACTATCTTATTTAGGCTTTTACCCTCAATAAAGTCCTTAAATATTCTTTTGACGATATCTGCTTCTTCAGTGGTGATTTTATGAACTTTACCCTCATATTTGGCCTGTCCCTTCTTATTTAGCTTTAATTCACCTACAGGATGAGTAGAATAGCCATAAACTCTCTCACCTGCGCTAAAACCCCTTAATTTTTGCCCTTCTAACCCACGCATAGTCTTTTTCTTAAGATCGTCCAAGTACAATTCATTCATTAATCCGCGTAAATGAAGCCCTAGCTTTGAATTCTCATCATCGCTGACGATACCATCAGAGACGGAGATAAGCTTAATCTGCAAATAGTTGAATTTTAGAACCATCGTTAGCATCTGATGGTTACTGCGCGATAGTCTCGATAAATCATCTACAACTACTGCTTCAAATTCCTTGTTTTCAGCGGCTATTTGTAAGGCTTGCAGTCCGGGCCGATTAGCAATAGACCCTGAAATAGCCTCATCAATATAAATATGCCTATCTTCAACAGTCATATCATTGGATTGAATATACTTTTTGCAAACCCTTATCTGATCATCAATGCTCTTTTCACTCTGGTTTTCCGAAGAATACCGGGCGTATATCGCTACCTTCATTTTGTCCTCCCCTCTGGAATCAGTGTTCATCAATATTTTTTATCTGTGTTTATCTGAAAAAGTTTCTGTATGCTGTTTAGCTATTTCTATATACTCATTGGCAATAATTAAAGCCGCAATATCCAATAGATTCTGAATATCAGGATTATCAGCCCAATTGAGACTTATGGGGCAAGCAGGAGATTCGATATTCGGCTGAGTTTGTTTAATAATTAACTCATTCATAGTAAATCTTAAATTCCTTGATATTTATAAGAATAAGCGCTAAAATAGCATTAAATTAAAAGCAATAAATTGTTAGCATTCTATTAATATAATAATAGCAATATATTGATAGTTTGTCAAGAGAAATCTTTAGATTTCTCGCAGACCCTGAGCAAGCCAAAGGCTGTGTCGAATGGGTCAATTAAAGTATCTAATAATTTCTCGCAGACCCTGAGACCGAAAGTCGAAGGATCTTAAAGCGTTAAATAACAAAGGAGAAACCCATGCTTTCCTCAAATATCAAAAAACTTAGAAAAAAACAACACCTATCCCAGGAACAACTTGCCAAGAAAGCAGATATTACCTACAGCACACTTATCAAAATAGAATCCGGAAATAATGCTAATCCGACGCTCGATACTTTAACTAAATTGGCGAATGTGTTTAAAGTTAAAATTGATGAGTTGGTGGGGAGGTAGTAAGTAGGTGCTTACTTGTTTTAAATGGGGGGCAGTGGAGGTTGGATAAAGACGCATTAAAAATGTTAGCAAAAAAGACGTAAATACTTAGTTTGAGTGTAATGTTTTGAACTAAAATAATTTTTGGAGAGTACATGAGTTCTAATGAGAATAAATTGAAATCGCAACGGGGGAATGACTTTAATCACAGTGCTCTTCTGGAACTCAAAAAACTTAAAACCACTGGATTTATAGATAATATTGATATAAAGAAAAAATTTCCTTTCAAAGAGGGGTTTAACCCCCAGTTTTATGTACCTTTCATGGTAGTTAAAGATAATAAAAATGCGGCTATTTTCCCCATGAACACAATGAGATCTGACCGTAATAAGGAGAAACAATGGGATGCTTATGGTGTTAAAAATTACTTTAAGGATAATATTAAAGTGATTGTTGTTTTGCCGGATAATTTAATAGCCATTGAGAAAAAGTATTATGAAAGAGAAAAGGAAAAAATTAAAATAAAAGGCTATTTATCCAAGATAGATGAAATATGCCAACTGTCCGATTTAAAACATGTTTTATGAGGAGGATGCTCTATGTCAGAAATTTTAAATATTACTCCAAATCCTAGAATATTATTAGCAATTACTAATAATCCAATCTCTCCTGAGAATGCCCTTTGTGAGTTAATTGATAATTCAATAGATGCATTTACAGTAGCTAAAGAAAAGGGGATGGATATTTCTGATCCATGGATTAAGATAAGCTTACCCAAAAAGGTGGATGTTAATAATGGAGTTGGGCGTCTAGTAATTGAAGATAATGGTCCTGGTTTGAGTCCTGAATATGCTAAATATGCAGTTACTGCAGGATTTAGTGGCAATAATCCTTTTGATAGATTGGGATTGTTTGGTATGGGATTCAACATATCAACTGGTAAACTTGGATGCAAGACTATATTCTCAACATGCCGTAAAATTGATAAGCAAGTTTATTCAATCACTATAGACATTCCTGCGATTATTGAAAGCCGTCAGTTTGAGGTTCCAGGGGATTACAAGTCTAAGATTAGTCCTGATCAATCGGGGGCTTCTATTGAAATTCGTGATTGGTGGCCTAAAGGGAAACAGAATTACGGATTTGTTCAAAAGCTTGCAGCTAAATCAAAACCGAATTTAAGAGAACAAATAGGAAGACGGTATTCTACATGGTTAAGAAAGGGATTGCGTATTTTTGTAAACGATGAACCGTGTCCTGTCTTTAATCATTGTGTGTGGGATTCCAAGCGTTTCGTAATGCGAAAGAAACATGGAAAAATCAATGCAAAGTTCAATTTGAATCATAGTTTTGGCAATGAAAAAAGGTGCATGGAATGTTGGAGTTACATTGAGCCTGACCAGAGTTCTTGTGGTAATTGTGGAGAATCTGATAAAATCAAAACAAAAGAGAGAAGCATAAAAGGGTGGGTGGGTATACAGAGATATGATAGCAAAGATCATTTTGGTATAGACTTAATAAGAAACGGAAGAGTGATTAGGGTACTTGAGAAGGAAGCTTTTTTTACATGGGTTGATGATAAGGGTAGTCCAGTAGTTGATTATCCTATTGATAATCCCTATGGAAGGATTATTGGAGAAATCCATATGGATCATGTTCCAGTTGATTTTTTAAAAACAGATTTTGAACGCACTTCACCAGAATGGGCTGAAGCTGTAAAGTTTCTTAGGGGCGAAACAAGTTTACAGCCAGAAAGGGGGAAGCTTGATGGAGTTGAGAATGAAAGTCCAATTTATAAGCTTTATCAGGGGTATAGAAAAGTTAGGGTCGCTGGAACAAGGGATCTTTACATGGGGTACTGGAATACTGAGTCAAATGGGCCTAAAAGGATATCTAGAGTTATAGAGGATGAATATATTGAAAAATTTAAAATGAATAGTCCTGGTTATGGACCCAAGCATGATGAAGAGTGGTTTAAGTTGGTTGAAGCTGCGGATATTAAGCCCATAGAGGGGCAAAAGGAATGCGATGTTTGTGGTATGCAAAATCCTGAGTCTAATGAAAGCTGTCATGCTTGTGGAAAGATATTTATCGGCAAAAAATGTATTAGTTGTGAGCAAGAAATAGCAAAGTCAAGTTTTGTTTGTTTACATTGTAATGCTGATCAGTATGGCACAGAAAATATGCCCTGGATTTGCTCATATTGTAGTTATAAAAGAAATAGGCCTGATTCAAACATTTGCCGTAAATGTAATAAGCCTCGGGGATCTGTTGATATTTTTGAACTAGATAATTTGAAGGAAAATTCTAACTTGAGGGATGATTTGTCTAATGACAACATGTCAATACCACTTCCCGAGGGAGGGAATATGCCATCAATGAAATTATTTGTTTATGATTTAATTTCTCCCTTTAAGCTTGAGCGGGATAATATAAGGATTCCTGTTTGTGTTAAACATTCTTCAACTGAGATACATATTTTTATTGATAGCGATCATCCTGCTTTTAACGCATACCAGGATCGTCCTGAGGACTATATATCTATGGAAATCGCTAAGTGGGCAGGTGAAATTAATGCAAGGCATATAAATGATAAAAATCGGCCATTCTGGTCAATATCTAGCCTTTACTGGGCTACGCATAGTTCTCTATGGAAAGAGAGGGTAGAACTTAGCAACCAGGAGACATTTAATAAAATTGATGATTTTTTCAGTGATCTTAAGGAAGAATTGCCACATTTGCTGCGCAATGAAGGTGAAGAGATTTATGAGGACTTGGATAGGCAAGGGCAATCGTTGATAATGCAAAATATGATTAATAATAATGTGGATATTTCTAATATTAGCAAAATGAAAGAGGATGGTGAGTATTTAGAATATTTGCCGGAGAATTTAATTGTAGACATATTTAAAAGATATCCAGAAAAGTTTCTAGATGGTAATTATTAGACTGATTCTTATGATCAAAAAATCCTAGAAATGAGCAAAGATGATATTCGAAATAAGTATTCTATTTGCTTGGCAGATCTTGTAATCTTTAAAAAAAGTACTAATATAGAAATAAGCTATGTCCAGAAAGCAAACTATTCGTTAAAAATTCTTAAAAAAAACTTAATTAAAAAATAATGCTAGAAAGTTTTATCTCACAAAAATTATTATCAGTTGGTCCCTGGCAGGCTCTTGAGAGAGCTGTTGCTAGGCTCATGAAACATGGGAAGTTTACTGATGTGCGGCTTGTTGGTCAATCTGGAGATAAAGGTGCGGATATTTTAGCTAATTTCCATGGGAAGAGATATGTTGTACAAGTTAAATTTAGAAGTTCGGGCAGTATTGATTTAAAGGCTGTTGATGAGGTAATGAATGCTAGAAATATTTATAGGGCAGATACTCCAATCATTGCTACGAATAGAGTTTTCAATGAGGATGTTTCTAAGATGAAAGACAAGCTTTCTTCCTCGGGGGTTTACCTTCAGTTGTGGAATAAAGGTAAGCTAATGAGGGAGATTGATCGAGTAGACAATGTTAGCGATAAGTTAAAAGAGGCTAGACCATATCAGGAGGAACCTATAGCCAGTATTATTGAGAGCATTATTGAGCTTGATGAAAAGCGTGGAATGGTTGTTATGGCGACAGGCTTGGGAAAAACTTTTGTAGCAGCTGAATCTATCCGTCGTATAAGGAATGACCATACTGAAAGATTTAATAAAATTTTAGTAATTGCACATACTAATCCACTCGTTTATCAACTTGAACGTTCATTTTGGCCTTGTTTGGGGAAAAATGATTCCACAGCAATTTGGAACGGCATAGAAAAAGGGGACTTAGATGGGGCGGTAGTTACTTTTGCGTGTATTGATTCTTTAGTAAGTATTATCACCCGTGATGGCGAATTGCCTGTTCAATACGACCTAGTTCTCATAGATGAGGCTCATCATGCAGGAAGCAAGTCATATACAGCATTAATTAACGGGATTATGGCAGGCAAAAATAATGGACCTTATTTGCTAGGCTTAACGGCTACACCTTGGAGATCAGATGAAGCTGATTTAGCAGCAATATTTGGCCGGCAATTATGTTCTATTGATATTGCTCAGGGGATGTCTGCTGGATATCTTTCTAATGTTGACTATAGAATGCATGTGGATAATGTTACTGATTGGAAGATGGTTTCTAAAGCTAATAAGTTAAGTCCAAAGGCGATTAATAGAACTATATTTATTAAAGAGTGGGATGATGCTGTGATTGATGTATTAAGTCAAACATGGTTGACAGTTGATAATCCTAAAGCTATAGTTTTCTGCCAGGACATTGAACATGCATTTACAATGCGTGACAAAATCAATAGCTTTAACTTTACAAGGGCTGAAGTAATATATAGCGGCGAGTTTAATGGTCACAAGATGAAGCCGAGTGATAGGAATATTGCATTAAGTGATTTTACTGATGGAGTCATCAGCGTGATGTGTGCTGTTGATATTTTTAATGAGGGAATAGATGTTCCCGATGTTAATATTCTAGTGTTTCAACGTGTTACTCATAGTCGTAGGATTTTCGTGCAACAATTAGGCCGTGGATTACGTATTAGCCCAGGAAAAGATAAAGTAATAGTTTTGGATTTTGTGTCAGATATCCGTAGATTTGCAGCGGGGCTAGAGCTTAAAGAGAAATTAAGTCATTCTCCACGGTATATTGAATTAGGCAATCCTATCCATTTCGTTAATAAAACAGGGGAAGATCCAAGGGCAGAGGCTTTTTTAAAGCAATGGCTGGATGATGTGGCTGCTATTCAAGATGCTGGAGAAGAAGATTATGAATTAAAGTTTCCCCCCGATTTCGAAACCATTTAAAAAGGAGACACAATGACATATAAAGTGTTTAAACCCAAATCAATAAGGAGAAGTGAAAACAGTATATCTATAACCAAAAATTACGGATTTAATTTTTTGAGACAAGTATCAAGAAAATATCTCAGTGCTGTAGATTATGTTGAATTATATTTTGATGAAGATAAAAATAAAATAGGGATTTGTCCGAAAGCAGACAAAACAGAGAATGTGTATAAATTAAGGGGGACTAAAGGCAAGTGGATCAAGGCAAGGGATTTTTTAGAGGCATATAAATGTGTCCACACTGAAACACGCAAATATATAGCTAATTGGAATGAATCAGAGAAGCTTTTAGAAATACAGCTTTAATAACTAATTGTTTAATAAGTGCGGCGTTAGAAAAAGGAAGAATGAAATGTTTGAGTTTAAATTTATTGATTTGTTTGCAGGGATAGGTGGTACTAGAAAAGCTTTTGAGTCAATTGGTGGTGAATGCGTTTTTAGCTCTGAATGGGATGAATTTTGCAAGAAGACTTACGAGGCCAATTTTAAGCAAGTTCCATATGGTGATATAACGGAACTTAAAGAGGTTAAAAAGCATATCAAGCCACACGATGTGTTAGTGGCTGGATTCCCTTGTCAACCATTTAGCTCTATTGGTAAAAGAGAGGGTTTTCAGCATTCTACTCAGGGGACTTTATTCTATGACATTGTTCGGGTTTTAAAAGCAAGAAAACCATCGGCATTTTTGTTGGAAAATGTCCCGGGGTTATTGACGCATGACAATAAAAAAACATTTGATACAATAAAAACGGTTTTGCGAGAAGAATTAAAATACGAGATATTCCCAAAAATTTTAGATTCTGCTGATTATGGGCTACCACAAAGGAGAAAAAGACTTTATATAGTTGGATTCCGTATAAAAAATAAAAATCCTGAACCTATAAGTTTTAAATTCCCAGCAAAAAGCAAAAAGAAGGTGTATATTAATGCTTTTTTGGAAGAAAATGTGAAGGGGTACTCAATATCCAAACATTTACAGAAGGTCTATTTATTTAAAAAGAAAGATGGACGGCCTGAGACGATAAACAAGCACACTAAAGTGCAGGTAAAAACCTTGGTAGCTTCATACCATAAAATACAACGTCTTACAGGCACATTTGTTGAAGATGGGCCCACTGGTCTAAGGTTGCTTACCGCAAATGAGTGCAAAGCAATTATGGGGTTTGAAAAGGACTTTGAAATTCCCGTGTCACGCACTCAAATGTATCGGCAGTTTGGTAATTCTGTGACAATCCCTGTAGTTAAAAAGATAGCTTTTGCTTTAGTTAAGAAGATGGAGGAGTTAGAAAATGGCAAAAATTAGCACAAAGCAAATTATTAAAGCTATTGTCCCTAGCATATCAGTCGATAAGCAGCTTAAGGCTAACCAATTTCTTTGTAAATATTGGAAAATTTACACTCAGAATTATAAAAGCAATAATAGTATTAATGGCAGAGTTTTTGAATCATTAGTTGCCATTACATTAATAAGGGAAAATATATTCCCGTTTTATATGCAAGCTAAAGCAGCCTTTATCCCAAATGTTAATTACGATTTTATTATATATACAAAAAAAGTTGGGCCGATATCTCTCAGCTTAAAGACAAGTTTAAGAGAAAGGTATAAACAGGCTGACCTAGAGGCTATAGCATTAAAGTATGTTCATAGAAGCGCAAAGACGTTTTTGGTTTCTTTAGACCAGCCTTCAGTGCAGAAACTCAAAAAAAGCCCTGACAAATTAATGGGAATTGATGATGTGATCCTTGCTGATCATGTTGGATATAATAATATTCTAAAATATATTAAGAGCAATGTACCTGCTTTATCACTGAAAGTTGATATTATTACTTCAAATCTAGTCATTACTCAACAGAATCATACGACATACTATTAGGTTATTTGATGGATACAATTTCTAAGGCAGCAAGAAGTAGGAATATGTCTAGAATTAGGGCAAAGAATACTATTCCTGAACTCTTAGTTAGAAAGGCTTTATTCAGCAAGGGGTATAGATATAGGATTCATTACCCTTTACCAGGACGCCCAGACATTGTATTCCCATCAAAGAGAAGAGCAATCCTTATCCAGGGATGTTTTTGGCACGGACATAATTGCCATTATAGCCATCAGCCTAAATCAAATATTGAATTTTGGAAGAATAAAATCACAGCAAATAAGAAGAGAGACAAAAAGAATTTTAAGCATTTAAAAAATTGCAATTGGGCATTATTCTTGGTGTGGGAATGTCAAATACACGATAAGTTTGATATAACAATGAAGAAGATAGAGAGATTTCTCCTTTAAAAGTAGGATTTTTTTTAGGTTAAGGTAAGATAAAATAACGTCTTACCGACCTGCTTATCAGCTTAAATTATACCATATCTTGAAAAACTTCATTTTGTTTGGAATTGTTAATTTTTCATAAGGAGTAGGATGATAAACTATGCGATTCAAAATAATCGAATAGAGTGGGAATGTTTTTGCGGCTATAAAATAAAGGCCCAGATCTATTATAATTGTGAAATGATTGAGCGATGCAATTCTTGTCTTAGGGAGTATGTTGTACGGAATAAAAAGGGGAGGATCGTTGTTCTTACTATGTCATGCGACCAAGCGATTGAGCAAATAGAGGAGCACTCAGAATTTTTGCAAGATTTGAAAAGCAAACAAATGGTTTGGAAGGATGAAAGTGTAGATTTTAAGAGGGATATTGCGAAGAGAAGCATAGAAAAATTAGTACACTTTTCCAAAGTAGAAAATATTGTAGGAGTGATTTTATGTGGAGGCATAATCTCAAGAGAGGTTCGGAATAAACTTGTAGGAGAGGACAGTAAATGTCACTTTTTTGCTGTAAGAGATGTAGAAAGATTAGATGAACAGTTGGAAGGCATATCATGTTCTATTGAACACCCAAACCAATATTTCTTTGAGAGAAAAAGGTCACAACCTAATAGCCTGTGGTGTGTTTTAACTTTATCCCCAGATTTAATATATTGCAAGGAAACGTTATTTTATCATTACAATGCTGCATCTAATATTGCTAGGAGTCTTAGAGGAGAACAACTAAAACATTTCAACACTATATTTAATGAACAAGTAGAAGATAGTTATGGTAGGATGCTAAGAAGAGATCCCCCTAAAAAAATGTGTTACCCCACAAGCTTCCAAGCTGAAATTTTAGTAAAAAATTTCATCCCTTGGGAAAAAATTTTAGGTATAAATTTCGAAAGCAAGGAGGCTCTTTCCAAGGCAGAAGATTGGTTGGAACCGATTCTAGAATTATTCGGGAGAGAGGGAATAGATTATTTAAGTAAATTTCAAATAGCACCACAATTTTGGGAAATGATTGACGAAAGGTCGTTTGAGTAGGAAATGAGGGTTCTTGTATGGCAAGTAGGCCAATATTTATACCTAATTATAAAGGTGAACAATTAGTTAAAGAAGTGATGGTAGATTTTAATTGGATACCAGGAATGGCTGTTTCTCAAAAGCAAAAGAATGTAATATCTTTACATTCTGCAGCTGCTGAAGAAGGATTAAGTAATATACTTGAGGTTTCTACAAAATCAAATAATTCTTTGGGAATTCAGTTAAGTGCGTTTCGACTAAAATTAAAATCTGATCAATGGGGTTTTATTACCATAGAATCTGCATTTCAAGGAAGTAAGGTTTTTGAAGGAGGCGGCCCATATACTGATTTATATGGGAAAGAAGGTCGTCAAATAAAAAGAGATGAAAGAATAAAAAAGAGTGGAAAGTTGCTTAATTTTGATTTTGAAGAGGATAAGTGGAAATTGGAACCAAAGACAGCTTTTTATGATCGTCTTTATATTAGAGCTTTGATGAATAATGAAGAAAAAATCATAGACCATTTAGAAAAATATAGAGGATTTACAGATATTGAATTTAATCCTAAAAAATCAATTAATTGCCAAGCACGTTCATGCGCTTTATACGTGTCCTTAAAGAAACGAAACATATTAAAAGATGTTTTGAATAATAAAAAACTTTTTACGGAATTGCTTGAAAAAGATTCCTTATTCCAACCACATTCTAGAGACAAAAGGCAGGGAGATTTTTTGTTTTAAAAAGGAGCGAAAGTCCAGACCATTTTATTCTTGACACATTTTAAGGATAGGAGCAAACTGAAAATATAGCTAAAAAGCCCCAAGTTATTTGCAAAATATCATGTCGCAGGGTATACTTAAATTAGCGGTGATTTGAATGTGTATTGCTCCGCTTTACAAATGTGCTAAAAAGCTAGTCAAAGTCTGCGCTTTTTAGTGCGGGCTTTTTGTTTTTTGAAAACTAATTATATAGCGGGTTGAGTTGAGGTATATTGCAGCCGCTTTAACAAGGTGCTAAAAAGCCGGGATCCCCATGGTTTTTTTAGCCATGGGGTTTTTTTGGCGGAAAGGAAGGTAGCTATGAACAGGATTGTTAGATCTCTGGATAGCCTGAACCCGATAATATGCTCTGAATGCGGTGAAATCTACGGGTATTGGAATTATTGTAACGATAAAACTCGTTGCTACAGGCAGCTATGCAGCTATGACTGCAGTAGTCGCGATAAAAAAGTTTATCCGCGAACATCATTAAAAGTACAGGAGGAATGGCCCACCAGTTTTGATATCCAACAGTTGGTAACACTGTGTCATTGCTGCGGCAAGGAATTGTTGAAGAGCGGGTCAAAATGGTCTGTGTGGTTCTGCGACTATTGCAAGGGAAGAGTCCGTGAGTTTAATGTCAGTTATGGGATAGCCCTTATCCCAATAGGCAGGCATTCCTTGATGAACCAGGTGGTTCTTGATAAGCCGTTTAATGAGAGAGCTGTCAATAATTTCACAGCGGGCATTATCGGTCTGCAGAATAGAATAGGGAGCATCCATGAATGGAGAAAGATCATCATAGCACAAAATCTTAAATTTCTGGGGTATTCCTGTGACGCTCCCTTGGATGACTATTTATCCAAGGTAAAAATGTTGCCAAGCAAAGAGGTGGCTTTCCGGAAAATGAGCAGATTTTTTCTACCCACTAAACACAAAGAAGGTGCTGTCGTGAAGAAAGCAACAAAGGAATCAAAGGAAAAAAAATTAAAACCAGGAGAATTGAACAAGAAAGGAACCAGGTTAGTTCAGCAGCACAGATATCGGGAGGCAATTACTTGTTTTGATGAAGCAATAAAGATAAAACCACGATACGCTTTATCCTGGAGCAACAAGGGGAATGCTTTGCTTGGAATCGGGAATAACCATGTAGCGCTTGATTGTTTTAATGAAGCAATAAAGATAAATCCAAAAATCACTGAGGGATGTTTTAACAAAGGAATAGCTTTATATAATCTCAACAGATACTCGGAAGCACTTATCTGTTTTGATGAGGTAATAAAACTAGATTATGATTTTCCTCAAGTTCATCAATTTCGGCAAAAGGCACTTTTTCTAAGCGCTCCGGATTTTAATTTATTACCTTCTGACACATGCGTTTTTTGTGATAAAGCACTAGAGGATGTTGGAGGCTTTCGCATTGTGGCAGAACAGGAAAGAGGTATTTTTTTGTATAATAATCTTAACAGTATAAGTATTGCCATGAAAAATGATTCATGGAGAACAGTCAAAGTGTTTGATGATTTAAAACAATTCTTTGTTATCTGGGGTGAAAAAGAAAAGTGGACAGAAAGGGCAATAGGTAAGGCTAAAAATGAGTTTGCATCAGGAAAACATCCCTGGTATTGCCAAATTTGCGCTGGGCTTAAGAGCAATAAACACGATTCTCTCATTGAGAAGACTACAGGAGTGGATGTTTTGTATGAGGGTGGCTCTATTAAATGCAAATTGTGAGATAAAGCTTCAAATGGCAAAAGAATATAGCAATAGATCATGGGGAAGTAATACAGGTTCTTAAAAGTGTAGGAGCAAAAGAATAGCAACGAGAAAATATTTGTTAAACTCTATAAACAAGTTTATACTATAGGGAGTATGTTATGGGTTGCTTATAATCGATCAAAAAGAGTTTCGATGGCTAATAACAGCGAAGAGTTACAGGAGGACACGATTATGAAAAAAAAGTTTGCAATAGTTATTCTAGTGGTGGGAGTATTTTTATTTGCACATGGAATATCTGGATTTGAGGGAAAAACGAAATATAACTCTAATGGACGTGGTCTGGGTGGTAATAGCTCTTGGTCAGGTTATTATTATCCAGCCCCATATAGAACAGAGATTGCATTAGGAGCTTGTTTTTTTGTTTTCGGGAGCCTAATGCTGAAGAATAAAACATAAAAGCATTATTGAAGTTAAATCTTGACATAACTTAAGGCTAAGAGTAAGCTAAAAATATAGTTATAAAGTCCCGAGTTAAGAAGGAATAAATCCCGGACGTTAAAAAAGTAAAACCTTCCCTGGCGAAAGCCAAGGAAGGTTTTTTATTTGGAGGATTAACAAATGACAGATAAAAAAGTGTATCACTGTCCCAATTGCAAACAAGACTTGGTGAAAAAAGAGAAACTTGTTTATGAATGTCCAGATTGTCAAAAAACTTTTGAATTAAAGCAAGGACAGTTGATTGCTAACGATATAGATGATGAAGATAATGATGAGATAGAAAAAATAGATAACGATATCCAAACCCTGGAAATGCTGGATTTTTTTGATGATGAATTTATTTAACCACAAAGCACAAGGAGGTGCGCAATGAAAAGAATCAATATGTTGAAAAAGATAACCATAGCATTATTTTTGCTTTTATTATTGTTGCCTAAAACAGTTTTTTGCTCTGAAATGGAAGAATATATTGACGAATTCCCCATATTAGCACTAAAAATCGACGAAGTTAATACGGATATGCACTATTTTTTAGGCTGGGATTTTGAAAATAAAGAATATATGCAGAAGCAATCTGTAGAATCTATCGAAAAATTTGATTCTTTTAAAACTCAGCTTGATGAGCTGTCTTTGCCAATAGAGTTATGGGTGCTTCGAGATAAGATGAAGGCCTATATCAATGCTTTAGAGTCAGTTTATACGGGCATAGAGGCTAAAGACACAGAGATACTTGATAAAGAATTTGCGGCTATTGATAAGCCAATAATGGAATATGTAGCAGAATTAAGAAAAGTAGTATCGCAGTATAATAGTTTGGATGATTTTAATAATGAAGAGTTGAAATCTATAGATGAGGAAAATAAGCTGGCAGACAATGATGAGGATAGGCAAAAGTATAAACAAGCAGTAGATTTAATAAAAGCAAGAAAGTTTACTCAAGCCTATGATATCCTTAAATTGTTAGCGGCTAAGTATAAGAATAAAGATTTTAGATATTGCCTATTATTAAGGCAATCAGATTGCCTACTTTTTACAGGCAGCAAGGTTGCCAAGAAGATAGACGAGCAAGTATCTGAGAGCGAGGAAGAAACAGTTAACTCTACGGAGCAAGGGTTATTAATGCTAACAGAAATTGTTAATGCTAAAGTGTATCTCCCTATATTATCTGTGGCTTTTTATAAATGGAGAACGATGGAACAACATTATAATGGCGGAGCATCTAATATGTCTGTCATTCCTAACGATGAATATAATGTAAAAAGATGGGAAATTGTTAAGCTGCTGCAAAATCGCCTTAAAGATTATCCACAAGAAAGGTGGGCCAGGATCCAGACTATGTTATTGCTTGATCTGTCAAATATTAATAGAGGAGGCCCATACGGCAATACAAATCTGATACATCACGCACAGCTTTATACGGATATTTTAAACAAAACAGAAAAAATTAACGCTGAGCAAATAAAAGATACAAGTAATTAAATTATTGGAAAACTACAAATATTAAAAATAGGTTACAAAAGTGCTGTTGCAATAGGCTTTCAAGGAGATACATAGATGAATATTTTTATAATTGGTGTATTTTTTGTTTTAATATATTTAGTAAGTTATTTCAATGCACAATTAAGAACGACAAAGCATAAAGCTACAAAACGTGGAGCTATACTAGCTATTCAAAAACATAGAAGTTGGAAAGATGTTAACAGAAGTATATTAGAATTGGATGATGTCGAATTAAGTTGGAATTTTTATTTTAAAAAATCACCTCGCTATGAACTTGAAGAATTTAAGGTTGTACTTGAAATTTTTGAAAAGAATTATTTTAAAAAAATAGAAGAGTATGCCTGGAGCTTTCCACATGGTTTAGTGGACCTTGACATGCTAGAGGAAAAAATTGAGTTTATAGGATAGTTGGATAGTAAGGATTTCCGAAATTCATTTGGTACACTGAAAACGGAAAATGCCTTCCCCTCACCCTCAGGGTGCGGGGAAGGTGTTGGGTGAGGGGGTTTTCCCTAAAAACACGTAAAAATCAAGATGTAACCACCTGCAAAAAAACAAGTTATAGATGCTTATTATCTATTTGTGACTGTGAGATAGATAAGATTGACAAGCAGTTAGTATTATGGTACTATATAGATGAGAGAACGGGAATCCCGTTTGTTCTTTGATATGGTTCTTTGCTGTATACCATTTAATCTCCGCTGGCAGTTTCTTAGCTGTCTATCCCTTTAAGGGTAAAAATGCAACTATGCATTTGACTCGTCCCGTACGAGGTTGTTTTGTTGCAACAATAAGAGTATCTAGGTAGATCTCCCTCTATCGCTTCACTGGCGTATAAGGACATATGTTAAGAGTCAACCTTTAACATAATCTACGATTAGATAACAGTTGTAACTAAAACATTAAAAGCGAAAACGCTTAATAATAATGCTGTAGGGGAAGTAATTGCACGTGGAAGTAACACCCCAACTAAAACATTAACAGGATAAAGAAGCAAGCGGAAAGGAGTAAGCATAAGTCTTGTTCAAGATGTTAACTTACAAACGGAGGTATTAAATGGTAAATAGTAATGTAGTAGTCCCTACAGCAGCTCAAGCAAGAGAGTTAGCAGATCAAGCAATAGAAAATTTGCTGTTGCTCTCTAGCAAAGAAAAAGAACCAACACGTGCAGACGTTATGCGAACAGCAGTGTCTGATTTAAAACAGGTCAGGGAAGCTTTAGTAGCTTTTGAAGGCGAAGAGAAGCTTCACAATATGACTTGCGCAGAATTAGGTAACCAGCTGATTGGCAAACTTATTCGAGTGCTAAGAAAAATGCATAAGAACTTCCCCTTTTAGTATTTCACATTACAAAATGGATAGGAATAAAAATGGAATTAGGAAAAACAATTAAAATTTTTAGAACAGGATTAGAAGTAAAACAGTCTGACTTCGCTCGCAAAATTGGAGTGTCTTCAAATTATCTTTATATGGTTGAGAGCGGAAAAAGAGAACCCAGTCTTGCTTTTGTTAAAAAAGCTGCTCAATTTTTAGATGTGCCGGTAGGGCTGCTTTTTTTAGGAGAGGATGCCTCAGATAATTATGGCACCGACGCTCATAAAATATATGAAAACATTAAAAGTTTAATTTTCAAGATTAATGAGTTGAAACATAAATCTCACGAACAACCATCCCCATCTCTATTCAATGAAGCAGTTTAAGTGTTACACCAAAAAATTACTTGCTATACGTAATGTTGATCATGTTAGCCTTAGATTGCACTGCGAACAAAGGCTTATAAAGCAAATCGCTGCTTGTCCTGAGCCGTTTTATAAAAAGACACGCCAAGAGCCTAAATCCTCTGGTGGTTTCCGAGAAATTACACCACCGAAGAAACAGCTAATGGAAATACAGAAAAAAATCAACGCGTTACTGCAAGAAGTTATTCTGCCAGAAACTTTTTATGGCGGAGTGAAAAGAAAAAATAATATCGGCAACGCAAAACATCATAAAGGTAAAAAATTTGTAGGTTGTTTCGATATTAAAGAATTTTTCCCTAACATAAAAAGGAATAGAGTGAAAGGCGTGTTTATACTCCTAGGCTGCTCTGTACCCGTTGCCAGGATGTTATCTAAGCTGACTACTTATAATGGTACTTTGCCGCAGGGGGCTCCAACTAGCTCGACTCTTGCTAATCTTGTAATGGCTCAACAAGCCTTTAGAATAGAGGCGCTGGCGAAAAAGCATAAACTAGAAATAACTTTTTTCCAAGATGACGTTGCAGTGTCAGGAGAGTTTGATATAAATAGAATTAGACGATTAATAATTAGAATTTTTGAGCAGATAGGATTTTCGATACATACAGGAGAAAAGTTGCAAATAAGAGAACAAAGTCGTAGGCAAAGCGTTACTGGAATAGTTGTAAATAAGAAATTAAATGTTCCCAAGGAGAAAATCGACTCTATTCGCAAAGGCTTGTTGCAAGGAAAATCTAGGCAGCTAAGCAAAAAAGAAGTTATGAGTTTAAGAGGAAAGATTGGATACGTTGTGCAAGTTAATCCTGAAAAAGGAAAAAAGCTTTTAAAAAAACTTGAGGTTTTACAGGGGAAAATAAAATAAAGGTTAGTGGGGGCAGGTCTGAACTATTGACATTGCAGCTGTATAACATTGACAAAACTCTCTCTTTAGATTAACCTATACTTATCATGGCAAATAAAAAATTAGCCTCTGAAAAAGTTACCTACGAAATAGATCCTTATAATCGACTTATCATTAACAAAAACGGCAAAAAAAGCCAGCTTCCCAGATTTAGGCAGGTTCTTGACGGCCGCTTCAAAACTGATGTAAATAATACAGTATCTTATTATATAAAAGCCCCCACACCTAAAGGCGCCGATATTCCGTATCAAGTCAAGCTTCAAGGCAAATGGTCTTTAGATAAAGATCATAACCTGTGTCTTACGCTTAATAAATGGGGCAGAGAAACCCTTGGCGATAAACTTACTCTGCAAGCGGATATTATCGACACATCCAAAAATTCTCTGGTTTTTGCCCTTACCACTACTACAAAAGAAAATACTAAATCGATCTATATCCTCAAGCTCAAAGGAGCATGGCAGGCGGATAAGAATAACCGCCTTACGTTCAGGGTCCAAAAGGAAAAAGGAAGCCATGACATCCTTACTTTTAGAGGTGCGTGGAAAATAAACAAACAACATCAGATTATTTATCAGTATGAAAAAGCCCAGCTTATTCGCAAACGCAAAAGAATTCACACACTGATCTTCCAAGGCTATTGGGATATAAAAGGCAAAGGCCGCATATCTTATGTGCTTGACCAACAATCCGATTCTATTTTTGCTTTTAGAACTAGTGTAGGCATATTCAAAGACAAGTATATAAAATATGAGGTAGGTATAGGCGTTGCCCGAAAACCAAAACCAATAAAGCGGGTGCTTATTCTGTTTGGTAAATGGAAAATAAAAAAG
>Ga0307991_1000811_pt1 | contig 22584 bp, 16 predicted proteins | sample EllFjometagen131_FD_203146 | JGI IMG/M metagenome (GOLD analysis project Ga0307991, IMG submission 203146) | Marine microbial communities from Ellis Fjord, Antarctic Ocean - #131 | ecosystem: Environmental > Aquatic > Marine > Unclassified | place: Southern Ocean | collected 2014-10-08 | reverse complement strand
TTAAATCGGTTATAACTACACTTATCGGGCTTTGTTCAATTGATGTACTTAGCTTTAACACTTTTTCTTCAGCTAATTTACGTTTGCTAACATCGTGAACAATAGAATATAACAAATCATTTCCTGATATAGTTACCTTACCACTATAGATTTCTACGTCTTTAATTTCGCCATTGGCAAGTTTATGCTTTAAATAAAAATGTTGTAGTACTTCATTTAGAGTTTTTTGGATTTCATCTAAAACTTCTTCTTCCGGAAGAGTACTTATTTGTTGAATTCTAAGCGCAGTTAACTGTTTGTATGAATAACCATAAAAATCACATGCCGATTTGTTGGCATCAACAATATTACCTGTTTTAGGGTCTATTAAAATCATTACCGATTTATTGTCGTAAAAAAGAGATTTGTATCTTTTCTCTCCTTCTTCTGCAGAAATTTTAGCTAATCTCAGTTTTTCTTGATATTTTACCCTTTCAATAAAAAATCCTGCGTTGCTGGCGATTATTTCCAGCGTTTGCAAGTCATTCTCATCATAAGCTTTTTCATCTTTATAATCCTGAAGCGCGAGTACTCCAATTGCTTCATCATTTGTAGAATCAATTAAAGGAACACCTAACCAAACATTCGATGGTTCGCCTAATACATCTATTTGATATTTTTTATGTAATTCTTTCTCAATTTCTTCAGTTACAAACAAGCCTTTTTTTGATTTTCTAACGATATCGGTTAAAGTGTTATGTAAATAAACGGAAGAATCAGTATTATAATCTTCTAACAAATCAATGTAGTAGGGAAAAAAATATTTATCGTTGGACTTATTATACATTGCTACGTAAAAATTGTCTGCTTTCATTATCTGTTTTAATTCGTTGTGAATTAATTCCAGATATTCTTCTAAGCTAATATTCGCAAAAGATTTTTTTGAAATATTGAGCAATAGTTTCTGTATGTTTTCTTTCTTTTTACGTTCGGAAATATCAATTATAAATCCATCATAGTTAATAGTATTTTGATTCTCATCTTTTATTGCCCTGGTAGTCATTAGAACCCAAATTGGACTTCCATCCTTTTTTCTGAATTTTATTTCTATATTTATAGCCTCTGACTTTGTTGCTGTATCGTATTTTTCAATTAACTTTTCTCTTTCTTCAGTCGAATAATAAAACTCTGAAATATTCTTTGAAATTAAATCCTCTTTGTTTTCAAAACCTAAAATATTTGCCATTGCATTGTTGGCAAGAATAAAGTTTCCATCTCTGGAAGTTTGATAAAAACCAATAGGGGCAAAATCAATAGTATTCTGATACTTTCTTTCAGCTATTTTTCGCTTTGTAATATCTTTTAGAGATACTTGGTACGAAGGCTTTCCGTTAAATATTATACCGAAAACCGAAACATCAACATCAATAGAATTTCCATTCCTAAGCTTAGCAACCGATTCATATATGGTAGGTGAATTATCTCCACTTTCTCGTGTTTTGTAAAGCAAATTAACTTTTTTCATTTCCTTTGGAGAAACAAATTCTGTAAATTTTACTCCAACAAGTTCTGATAATTTATAACCTGAAACTTTTAGTAAATTAGAATTGACATACTGGATTATCCCATTTTGCATTATAAAAATGCTATCAGTTGACAATTCAAGTAATGCTTTGGTAATATGAAAAACTTCTTTTATTCCATCTTTTTCAGAGCTGTTATTAGAATTTTCATCTGTTTTACTATTACTCCAAAATGAAACAATTAAATTTTTTTTATTGAAGGATTGAACTGTAAGATTTCCTGATAAATACGTTTGTGAATTTATTTTAAAACTACAATTTTCAAATTCACCAACTTCAAGAAACTCTTTGTCAATAAAATCACTGAATTTATGTTTTAAAATTGATTTCTCATTTAAATGAGTTAAAACCAAACCTTTATTATTGCTATAAACAATCTCAAAACTGTTTTTCTTAATTAAGAAGGTGGGAATTGTAAAAAAGTCAATGATTTGATGATTTGTTTTCATGTTCAATTGATTCTAATTTTTTTACTAATCCATATTATAGTTGACAGTTTAGGTAAATATTTTTCTTAAAATATGCTTAGTTCTTTCTTGCTTTTTGAATTATATATTTTTAAATTATAAACTTCCACTTCTTTATTCAATTTGTTGTTTTGTTAGCTTGTTTTGCAGCAATATTTTATTTTTTTAATTGCATTTAACAATCAGCGATATTGTGTTGTTGTCGCCATTTCCCTATGTTTTTTATTATACTTTTCATATCCGCAATAAATTATGATTGCTTGTATTTATATTGCATGAGCATGCTAATACCCATTCGCAAGAATCAGAATCAATTTCAAAAATACAAATATTTATTCATAAACTTTGAGAATAAGTAATATATTTATCTATATGTGTAAATAGTAAATTTATTTCACCAATTTTTTGCAATAGTAAATCCTGTACTTTAGTCGGGAGGCGTTTACAGAGAGGTTATACATTGAAGGAAGTAGGACTGCAAAATCAGTTAATTGTTACTTATACAAACTGAACATCCAAATTACCGATATATTTCATTTCTTTTTTCCTTTCTCTGTGTTAAATATTATTTGCATCCGTACGGATGCAAAGAAAATTTGCCTTGAAAAATCATTATTCATTATTCGTTAATCGATATTCGATATTCAATTTTTTTCAATCGTTTTTTTCTTTTCTTCCTGTTTTGTGCAAGCAAAAAACTACTAATATTTAAATCATTTAATATCCATTACCGGTTTGCTTATGTGTTTAGTTATCTTCTTTGAATATCGAACACCGAACACTGATTTACGATTTTAGATTTTTTTTCAGTGCTCTTGACAAATCATTATTCATTATTCATTATTCGTTAATCGATATTCGATATTCAATTATTCCATTACCGGTTTGCTTATGTGTTTAGTTATCTTCTTTGAATATCGAACACCGAACACTGATTTACGATTTTAGATTTTTTTTCAGTGCTCTTGAAAAATCATTATTCATTATTCATTATTCGTTAATCGATATTCGATATTCAATTATTCCATTACCGGTTTGCTTATGTATTATCTTCTAATCTTATTCAGTTATCTTCTTTTTCCTTTTAATATCGAACACCGAACACTGATTAACGATTTTAGATTTATTTGTGATTGAAAAAGTATTTACGATTTTAGATTTTTTTTTAGTGCTCTTGATAAATCATTATTCATTATTTGTTAATCGATATTCGATATTCAATTTTTCCATTACCGGTTTAATTATGTGTTATATTCTATTCTTTTTCAGTTATCTTCTTTTTCCTTTTAATATCGAACACCGAACACTGATTAACGATTTTAGATTTTATTAGTGCTCTTGAAAAATCATTATTCATTATTCGTTAATCGATATTCGATATTCAATTTTTCCATTACCGGTTTGCTTATGTGTTTAGTTATCTTCTTTGAATACACCGAATACTGATTAACGATTTTAGATTTATTTGTGATTGAAAAAGTATTTACGATTTTAGATTTTTCTTTATTGCTCTTGACAAATCATTATTCATTATTCATTATTCGTTAATCGATATTCGATATTCAATTTTTCCATTACCGGTTTGCTTATGTGTTCAGTTATCTTCTTTGAATATTGAACACCGAACACTGATTTACGATTTTAGATTTTTTTTTAGTGCTCTTGAAAAATCATTATTCATTATTCGTTAATCGATATTCGATATTCAATTTTTTTCAATCGTTTTTTTCTTTTCTTATTTTGAGATATCGAAAAATCTTTCAAAGAATTTAATAAATTTTTCAAGAATACTCTCACGCTTTTTAGTACGTTCGCCTGTTTGTGAAAAACGAGATACAGGCGGCAAAACCTTAGTGATTGCAGTCCCTGTTGTTGGTATACTTCCATCTCTGAAGGCATTTTTTACAAAATTATATGCTTCTTCACGATTAAGATTTTCCTCATCAATAATTCGTTCCAGTTCTTCAATTTTCTTTTTCTCTACAAATTTTTGCCAATCATCATCAACTGATGATTGTATATCAAGAGATGCAATAAATTGTTCTATAAGATCTTTTTTATTACGTAATACAACACTTGAATCTATAGCTTTATTAATATCCACCAAAATCTCACGATTTTTTGTGTGATCCTCATGATATTCTTTAATTAATTTTAAGATATAATCAATATTAATTTCTATTTGCTTGATAAGTTCCATCTCAAAAACTATATCATCATTAATATTTTCTTTCTCAGTATTTTTATTTTTTCTAAATTCAGTATAAATATCTATGTACAAACTATGATAATCTTGGATATCGCGATCTGTTAATATTTCATTATCCGTAAACTCGTCAAAAGTGGTTAAGATATTACGAACACGCAAAATGCCTCCATAAAGTTTAATAAAATCTTTTTGATTTTGTTCGCCAAGTATTTGTTCTTCAACAGGAAATTTTTCTTGCAATTCTTCAACTAAGCTTTCATACCCTCTTATTTCTTTTTCTTCATTTTTATAACCGTCGTAATATTCCTCATAGGTTTTTAACAACACAATCCCACTTGCTTTTTTATCTCCAAAAAGTGAAATGGATTTATTAGTTGCTTCTTCTAAATTTCGAAAACAAATAATATTGCCAAAAGTTTTTATGCTGTTTAAAATCCGGTTAGTACGAGAATATGCCTGGAGCAAACCATGCAATCGTAAATTTTTATCTACCCACAGAGTATTTAATGTAGTGGCATCAAATCCGGTCAGAAACATATTTACAACTATCAAAATATCTATCTCTCTATTTTTCACTCTTTCACTAACATCTGTGTAATAATTTTGAAACTTATCAGATGAAGTGTTGTAGGGGGTTCCAAACATTTTATTATAGTCTTTGATAGCATTCTCCAAAAAGTCTCTTGAACTTGCATCAAGCCCACTTGTATCTTCTGAGTTTTCATCAATAAGCCCATCGACTTCTTCTTCATTTGCGCTAAAACTAAAAATTGTTGCTACTTTGAGTTGTTTATCACTCGGCAAATTTTTGAGTTGTTTTTTGAATTCAGCATAATATTTTTTTGCCATGTCAATAGACGAGACAGCAAAAATTGAATTAAATCCTTTTACTCGACGCTCTTTTAGATTATAAAAACTATTTCTCTTAGTTTTCTGATCAAAGTGTTCACGAATATAGTTTACAATATTTTCTAATCTTTCAGGTGCAGAAAGTGCCGCTTCCTTGTCTATGCTCCTTACTTTTTTGTCTTCAATATTTTCTGCTTCATGAAGTGTAGAAATATAATCTACCTTAAATGGTAAAACATTTTTATCAGAAATAGCATCTATAATTGTATAGGTGTGTAATTTCTCGCCAAAAACTTGTTCTGTTGTCTTTAGATCTACTCGACCGTTAGAAAGTGAATTAACAGCAAAAATAGGTGTTCCTGTAAAGCCAAAAAAATGGTAATTCCTAAATGCCTTTGTTATTGCAGCATGCATATCTCCAAACTGGGAACGATGACATTCGTCAAAAATTAATACAATGTGACCATCAAAAATATTATGCCTTTTATTTTTTCCTATAAATCTATCAAGTTTTTGAATAGTGGTTATAATAATACGAGCATCAGAATTTTCAAGTTGTCGTTTTAAAATAGCTGTACTTGTGTTACTGTTGGCAGAACCTTTTTCAAATTTATCGTATTCTTTCATTGTTTGAAAATCTAAATCTTTTCTGTCAACAACGAATAACACTTTGTCAATATAAGGCAATTTACTTGATAATTGTGCAGTTTTAAAACTTGTTAAAGTTTTTCCTGAGCCTGTGGTGTGCCAAATGAAACCGCCTGCATCTATGGTTCCAAGTTGTTTATAATTTGTGCTTACTTCAATTCTGTTCAATATTTTTTCTGTTGCAACTATTTGATAAGGTCGCATAGCTAAAAGCTGCTTATCGCTTGTAAAAACACAATAACGTGTAAGGATATTTAAAATAGAATGTTTTGCAAAAAATGTTTTTGAAAAATCCATTAAGTCCGTAATCGGACGATTTTTGTGGTCTGCCCACCAACTGGTAAATTCAAAACTATGGCTTGATCGTTTGCCTTTCTTTTTTACACCTTTATTTGCTTCTTTAATATGTTCGTAACGAGTAGTGTTACTATAATATTTAGTGTGAGTTCCGTTTGAAATAACAAATAATTGAACATACTCAAATAAACCACTTGATGCCCAAAAGCTTTCGCGTTGATAACGGTTAATTTGATTAAACGCTTCTTGTATTGCTACTCCACGCCGTTTAAGTTCAATATGTACTAAAGGCAAACCATTTACCAGAACAGTTACATCATAACGATTAGCACGCTGTCCTGCCTGCCGCGTCGCAGATAATCGATTATTTGCATATTCTCTTTTTAGCCATTTGCGACCAAACCCAGTTTTCAATTCGTGCTCTCTTTTAATAGATTCATCTCTTGTTGCAAATATCTCCCAATGAACTGGTTCAATGGGTAGATGATTTCTTGTCCACTCAGCACCTCTACCGTTTTTATGTTCTTGCAACCTTCTTTCAAAATTATCAGTTTGTCCAATATAAAAAGAATTATCTGCACATTTCAAAACATATATACAATACTGACCAGAATGCGGCGCAGGTAGGCCGTCTTCGGTTGCGTATTGGTTAATGACTTGTAAATTATTATTATGAATATTATCTTTTTTTATGAGGTAAATATTTTTACTCAGCCCTTCATCGCACTTTAAGATTTTGATATAATCTTCTTGTATTGTTGTTGTTTTTTCGGCAATGCTTTGATTTGAATTGGCAATTTCGTTTTTAAAAAAATATTCCCATTCATTATCACTAAACTGATGATTATTTAATTTTTCAAGCTGTTTTCTTAAATTTAGTATTAAATCTTTTTCTTGTGTAATTTTTAGATATTCGTAGGCTTGTGTTTGTAATTGTTTAATAAAAGCATGCTCTAAGTCTGCCTCACTTTGATAATTCTCAGCTCGTTTATACGATGGCAAGTATTCAGCAACAACAGTGCTTTTGGGGTTTTGGGCTACAAGATTATAAGACATATCTATTATTAATTACGAATTACAAAATATTAATTACGAATTACGAATTACGTTTTTCATTGTTATTTGTATTTTTCCGATAATTTTACATAGTTCTTCTGCTTCATTATGCAAATCTTCAAATTGATCTTTATTAAGATATTTTGTTTCAAATAAAAGATTAAGACAATGTAGTGTCTCTTCGGATTCTTTATAGGCTATGCTCATTTTCGACAAGAAATCATTATCCGATTGACTGCCAATTGCTTCTTCAACATTAGCTCCAATAGATGTCACGCTTTTTAAAAGCTTTTTAGATAAAACAAGCTCTCTCTTTTCATCACAAAGGTATTTACAAAGGTTTATAATTTTAATAGCAAATGCAAAAGTTTTTTGTTGAATAATATTTTCCGTTTTCATTTTATTTCCTAATTCGTAATTGATTAAATTCGTAATTGATTTATCTCGTAATTCGTAATTCCTAATTCGTAATTGTTTTATTCACTGTCTTTCATTGTTATCTGTATTTTTTCGATAATTCTACATAGTTCTTCTGCCTCATTATGCAAACTTTCAAATTGCTCTTCATCCAGATATTTTTTTTCAAATAAAAGATTAAGACAATGTAGTGTCTCTTCGGATTCTTTATAGGCTATGCTCATTTTCGACAAGGAATCATTATCCGATTGACTGCCAAATGCTTCTTCAACATTAGATCCAATAGCTGTCACGCTTTTTAAAAGCTTTTTAGATAAAACAAGCTCCCTCTTTTCATCATAAAGGTATTTATAAAGGTTTATAATTTTAATAGCAAAAGCAAAAGATTTTTGTTGAATAATGTTTTCCCTTTTCATTTTATTTCCTATTTTCTAATTAATAATTCGTAATTCGTAATTGTTTTTCTCGTAATTCGTAATTCATAATTCGTAATTGACTTAATTCGTAATTGATTCAATTCGTAATTGAATTGAATGTTAAAAGTTTTTCCCTATAATATTCATATTGTTTTCTTCGTGCAGAAAGTTCTGCAGGCAAACCGATGGAAATGTCGTTTACAAGAGCATCAAATTTATCAAGAGTTTTTACAATTTCTTGTTGGAGTGGGAGAGGGGGGATTGGGATTTTGATTTTATTTAATGTATTAACAGTAATTGCTTTAACAATTGCTCCATCTCCCACAATACTTATTGTTTGAAAGTAGTATGTAATAAATTTATTATTCAAGAAACTTTTTAGAGATAATCCTCGCAAATCTTGGTTTATTGCAATATCCACCCCTGCAATTTTCATTTTTCCAGGAGAGATTTTTATAGCAACGATTACATCGTCTTTCGGAATCAGGTGACTTGAACTATTTTGCAATCCTTCTTGAGTTATAAAATTCCGTGTCGAACTAATAATAATGCTTTCGTTAGATAAATCCCCAACCGAAGCCCAAGGAATATCTCCATTCCAATAACTTGAAACAGATTTTGAGGGAGTTCCACCACCAGTATTTTTTTGAATACAATCCCCCAATTCCATAAACTCAACCCCATCATCAAAGCACAACAACTCATCACGATAATATTCATATTGTTTTTTTCTTGCTTCTAACTCTGCTTCTAACTCTGCTTCTAACTCCGTAAAATTATCAAGAATTTTTACAATTTCTTCTTGTATGGGGAGTGGTGGGATTGGGATTTTGAATTTCGTGAATTCTTCTTTTGTGATTGTTTTAATTGTGCTTCCACGTGCACTTTCTTTCTCAATACCAAATTTTTTTTGAAGCTGATATGCAAAATACTTCTTGTTGGTTTCTATTTTAAATTTCTTAAAAATTGCGAGTGTTCGATCAACATAACTATCATATTGGGTAATAGCAACTCGACCAATACTGCCTTGTAAAGTAACTATTACTGTTCCTGTAGGCACAAAAACACTCTTGGGTTGTGCTAATTTTGAAATTTTATGCTTTGTGTTTTTAACAAGTCGCATGTTTTCAGCAACCTCAGCCACCTGAACAAATGGCATATTATCTTCACCACCATACCATCTACTTTCTCCATAGGGTTGTGGAAATGAACCACGACGATAATCAGCAACCTCCCCCAACTCCTTAAACTCAACCCCCTCAGGACAAAGTTCGTCAATTAATTTATCAATTTTATTTAATTTTTTATTCATATTATTTTTCGGACTTAGAGGGTTTTGATTTCATTTTTTTCGCTACTATTTTTTGCAGTGATTTCATGTTTTCAAAATAGCTTTCTTCTACAGGAGAAAGATTTTTGCTTTGATATTTTTTATATTCAGCATGAGCTTTAGCTTCAGCTTCTATATGGCTCACCTTTCCGGCATCTTGCAAGACAGCACGATCCATTGATGCGATAAGTTTGTCCAATTGATTAATATAGTCTTGCATCCTTGTCTGTTTTTCATCAAGCGCCCGTAATTCCGCAATATCAAAATACGCCGAAACAACATTGTTTAATCTTTTAATCTCTTTAGCATTCAAATAATTTTTTGCTACTGCCACATCAGCTTTGTAAATACCATTTTTACCAAAAGTCATAAGTCCCATAAATGGATTATTTGCATTCGCTCTTTCCGATACAATTTCTGCAGCGGTTTTACCATTGGCGGCATAGTGAAGTTTGTTTTGTACAATTGCGAAAAACATTTTTGATTCATTAGTTTTCGGATTATAATCTATGCTCGTAGCATACAAATCCAATACTTGGCGATAAAGCACTTTTTCGCTAGAGCGAATGTCGCGAATTCTATCAAGCAGTTCTTTCCAGTGGATTCCCCCACCAACATTTTTCAAGCGTTCGTCATCTAAAGTAAAACCTTTGATAATATATTCACGAAGACGAGCTGTTGCCCAAATACGGAATTGAGTACCTTGAATTGACTTCACACGATACCCAACAGAAATAATAACATCAAGATTATAATAGTTTGTCGGCTTTGTAGAAAAATCGGAATTTCCGATTTTTCTCATAGAATCATTTTTTGCAAGCTCCTTTTCAAGATAAATATTTAGAATGTGTTCATTGATTGTCGAACGACTTTTATTAAACAATTCTGCCATTTGATCAATAGTGAGCCAGACAGTCTCACCTTCAAATCTTACCTCAATTTGTGTTTCCCCTCTGTCTCCTTTATAGATGATTATTTCGTTGTTTTTAATATCTTTTTCCATACTCAAAATTCGTAATTCTTACTTCGTAATTCGTAATTCTTAATTCGTAATTGTTAACTTTTTCCCTCTATTTCTTCTACAATCTCATCAATTGCTGTCCTGAGTTCGCTTTGCTTTTTTACTATTTTAATAATTTCTTTATTAAGCACAACAATATCAATAATCTCTCTTGTGTCTTCTTGTTCTACATAACTTGAAACAGCAATATTGTAATCATTTTCTGCAATGGTTTCGTTATCTGTTAATTTAGTAAAATATTCTGCATCTTTACGTGTTGTAAAAGCATCTAAAATTTTGGCACGATTCGCATCACTTAATTTATTTTTATTACCGTGATGAACAAATTCTTTAGATGCATCAATAAATAAAGTTTTATTATCATTCTTGCTTTTTTTAAGAATAATAATGCAAGTTGCTATAGATGTTCCAAAAAACAAATCAGGAGGTAATTGAATAACTGCATCAATATAATTATTATCAATAAGGTATTTTCTAATTTTTTGTTCTGCTCCCCCACGATAAAGAACTCCCGGAAATTCAACAATTGCAGCTGTTCCAATTGTAGAAAGCCACGAAAGCATGTGCATAGTAAAAGCTAAATCAGCCTTACTTTTTGGTGCTAATACTCCGGCAGGAGAAAAACGAGGATCGATAATTAATAAAGGATTGGCGTCGCCTTCCCAATGTATTGAATAAGGCGGATTAGAAACAATCGCATCAAAAGGTTCATCATCCTTGTGTTTTGGGTCAGTAAGTGTGTCGCCATGAGAAATATCAAATTTTTCGTAATTTATATCATGCAAAAACATATTGATACGGCAAAGGTTGTAGGTTGTTAAATTAATCTCTTGTCCAAAGAAACCTTGACGCACATTTTCTTTTCCAAGAACTTTAGCAAATTTAAGAAGTAATGAACCGGAACCGCAAGCAGGATCATATACTTTATTAACTTCCTTTTTGCCAACAATTGTAATTTCAGCTAAAAGCTCACTTACCTCCTGGGGGGTATAGAACTCACCACCTGACTTTCCGGCGCTGCTTGCATACATGGTCATTAAATATTCGTAAGCATCGCCAAAAGCATCAATAGTATGGTCAGAATAATTGCCAAGACGAAGACCATTAATAGATTCCAAAAGTTTAACAAGTTGCAAGTTTCTTTTTTCTACCGTGCTTCCTAACTTATTTGAATTCACATCTAAATCATCAAACAATCCTTTTAAGTCATCCTCACTTTCTGTTCCCTTGGCAGAACTCTCAATATTTTTGAAAACTGTTACTAAAGTTTCATTCAGGTTAGAATCGTTACGAGCATTTTTGGTGACATTAGTAAAAAGTTCGCTTGGTAAAATATAAAATCCTTTTTCTTTAATAGTGTCAGCTCTACCAAACTCTGCATCTTTATCTGTGAGTTTATTATAATCAAAATCTTTTTCACCGGCACGACGCTCATCATCATTGATATACTTAGTTAAATTTTCGCTGATAAACCGATAAAAAAGCATACCCAGTACATATTGTTTAAAATCCCAGCCATCGACACTTCCTCTTAAATTGTTGGCGATTTGCCAAATTGCCCGATGTAGCTCTGCTCGTTCTTGTTCTTTTGATGCCATATTATTATTAAAAAGTCATTATTATTTTATAATTAATAAATAATCGTTTTTGGAACGGAGAAAACATAATATTGAATCCCTCTTTTGTTTTATACTTTAAAGTAACAGAATTATAAAATTTATAGTTTTGTTTTGTACCGCATTACTAATTCAAAACAGCTTTCCCCGATAGCTATCGGGCTTGCAAAATTGTTAAGAATTAGTGTATTAAAAAATATGCACGCCTTAAACTTGCTTAATTTTACTCGCATTTGACATATGTATTGCCAAATATACAAAAAAAAATACTTCCAAGTACTTTTTCAGTGTATCTTTTCCTAAATGTTGTATGATTTTATTGATGAATTGTTCGTGCGAGAAAATAAAAAGAATTGCCTGGCTTCTGTTTGTTCCTGTTAAATTTTATAATTTATGATACTGAAAACCAATGAATGATAGACAAAATGAGACAATCATTTATTGTCTTGATGAAAGACATACTGCCATTTGCTATAGGTGCTGTTGGTGGTAATGAATTTGATATAGTCAACCTTATGTATAAAATGCGGTTAACTAATCATTTTTAGCTTCTATGTTACCGTAGAAGGCGTGATTTTCTCCTTTTCTTAATGCCCAACTTGCATTACCGTAATCAAAGTGCCAGTATTCTTTTATGTCAACCACAAAATCTTCTTCTTCAAATAAATCAATTAACAATTTTCTATTGTTCCTGGCTAGAGTTGAAATAAAAGGATGGTAGGGATAACATTTATCATTAAGGTTAATTGTTAATCCATAATTTGTTCCAAAATCCATTATGCGATTTTTTTTACTGTCATAGATTAATGCATCTACAGCTCCGCCGGTTGAATGCATTGATTCCATTGCAGGGGCAATGAAATAGGAAACCAATTCCTCAATTTCTTCCAATTGTTTATCTGGATATTTTTTTTGTAAAGATTCAACACTTTGATCCAATAATAGTTGTTGATGTTCAAAAGATCGCCATGCAGACCGAATAATCAGTTTTTTGTCTTGCTTATCTAAGAGTTTACTTATTCGTCCAATTTTTATAAATACATCTTCTCTGACCCTATAGTAGTATTCTCTTTTAATGGATGGTTCGAATATTAAATTAAACTCAGATTCTTTTAAACTTATTAACCGGGAACCATTTTCTTTTATAGCAATAGTTGGTAAAAGTTGTTGGTGCTTACGGTAATGATGTTCAACCAATTCGCAATATTCTTGTGCATTCATAAAATTATTTGTTTTATTAATTATATATGGAGAGGTCATTGCTGAGCCTAAAACACTATAATTCAAATTAACTCCAATTCAATTCCCGTCTTTCACCTGATAATGCCGGTTGAAATAATAGTCTTTTTTTTGTAAATCTAAGTTGGTATTTATTGTTCCAATTAAAGATAGGGATGCATAATATTACAGTAATCAGTTACACTGATAATTATTTTGATCTCATTGAAACCATCCTAAGCCTATTTACAAATTTTAACTACTCGTTATATTACTTTTTTTTCAATAAACTTAGAGTTCATCAATCTGGCTACTGCCATGTAGGATGGTGTAAATCTGATCTTTTGCCCAATCTTATATTTTTGTTGGCCGTTATCCTTTTTATTTTTGCCCAAATCATAAACAGTCATATCAGATGTGGTTCCGAAAAATTGAACTGATTTGTCTTTTGGTTCTAACTCCATATAATCAACATCTAAAGTTCCAAAGTCAAGAATTGCCTTAAAACTCTTAGAGAAATCATCTGGATTAGAATCTTCATCGGAAGTATGTCCAACATTGCTTTCTGAAATAACACCATCAGGAATAGATTCTTTTTCTTCCAATTCGATAATCGTTGCTGATAATTCAAATGCATCCATTGACAATGATTCAAATTTTCTCCCATCTAATGGTGATACACCCATGAAAACAGATTCCCCTATCCTAAAATGATTTACAGATTTTGGGAATTTTTTCTTTACCATTGGAAGAGTTATTGAACTGCCTCCTGAAATGAGATAAAGTTTTTTATCAAATTTTGCTTCAATTAACTGTTTGTATAATGACAATTGAATCATTTTATCAAACGTTGGTTCAATACCATACATACACCCCAGATTTGTACCTAATCCAACAATTTCTATATTGGGTAATTCGAATACATTTTTATAGAACCCCATAAGATTTTCACCTATAATCCCTTCTCGTAATTCACCCAGCTCAATCATGATGATTATCTTATGATTTTTTTTCTGTTTTACTGCTTCTTCACTAATTGCTTTTATTGCAGCAAAAGAAGTTTGTACTGAAAAATCTGCATATTCAACAACACTTTTAGCATATTGAAGAGGTGTAGGCTTTATATACATCGTTTTTATATCAGGCCTTATTTGTTTAATCTTTTTTAGGCTTGAAAGTCTTGAATCTCCAATTGAATGAATTTTATCAATTACAGTGGCAATAAGAATTTGTTTTAAAATCCCATTATCTCCAGATAACATTTTAACCACTAATGTCCATTGAATTTCATATTTTGATAAAATTTTATAGAGCTTTTCTATATTGCCAATAATGGCTTTTGTTTTTACCTTTAATTCTGCCATGGTTATTGTTTTTCTTTGTAATATCTCATATCTGCATATTTATTTTCAAACCCAATCCTTTCATACAATTGTTTAGCCGGATTATCGTATTCAACATGTAGTTTTACATCTCCTTTTGTAAGTTCTAAAGCCTTTTTAATTATTTCCTTTCCAAAGCCTTTTTCACGATATTTAGAATCAACTGCTATATATACCAAAATATATTCAGGAATGTAATCATTCATCCCTGTTTTGTTCATTATTAGAACACCTACAAGGCTATTTGCATAGTAAGCATTTAGCAGGATTCCTCCGTTCCCTTCCATTGTACTAAAGACATAATCTAGGCATTTCTCAATGGCTTCTTTGCTATCACCATATTGCCCAAGATGTGTAAAGAGAAAGTTGACAACTTCATTTGTTGAAGATATTTTGTTTAATTCTGCTAAGTTTTTAATAAACTTAATATTAATCATTTAATTTTCTATTTATTTTATTAACAACATCATTATTATGCAAATATAAGTAAAAATTATTGTTTTCTAAAATCTACTTACAAAACTAGGTGTAATTATAATTATATCTGGCTTCAAGCAAGTCCCATTTTACTCATAATCAATCAACCTGGGAATGCTTTGTGGCAATCGTGTTAATAACTCATAATTTAATTGATTGCTAAATTCACTAAAGGATGCGACTGTAATTTCAACATCCCCCTGTTTACCAATCAACACAACTTCATCACCTTTTTGCATGTTGTTTAATCGGGTAACATCAATAATCAATAAGTTCATATTGACTATACCAATCACATCAACTCTTTGATTTTTAACAAGTACCCTGCCCTGAAAACTTAATGAGCGGCTATAACCATGTGCGTATCCTACAGGAACAGTTGCAATTATCATGTCTTCCTGAGCTAGATAATTATTACCGTATCCAATAAATTGACCTTTTTTGACCTTTTTAATACCCATAATTTTGCTCTTCCAACGCAACATCCTTCTTAAAGGGTCATCTTTGCTTTTCTGCTTAATCAGAAAATTTAAAAGAGTTTCTTTACTTGACCAAAATCCATACTGCATTATTCCTATTCTTACCATATCCATTTGTGTATTAGGATAAGTAAATGTTGCTGCTGAACAAGCAGAGTGCCTAATTTTTGGTTTTAAATCTTGCTTTTCAAAATCAAGGGAATACTTATTGAATCTTTTTATTTGTTGTTGAATCCTGTAGTAGTTTGCTATACTTTCTGCACCTGCAAAATGGGTACACAAACCTTTAAATTCAATGTATTTATGATTCTCTTTTAGAAAGTCAATGAGTGTTTTGTGGTCTTTTGAAACAAAACCAGTCCTGTTCATACCAGTTTCCATTTCTATATGAATAATTGCTTTCTTCTTGATTCTTTTGGAAGTCGCTAAGGCATGATTTAACCTGTCAAAATCGAATACATAAAATTCTATCTCATGTTTTATTGCCCATTCCAATTCGTCATTTTCAATCATGCCCATAATCATAATTGTAGATTTTTTTTTGATGCTTGAAAATGCTCTATAGGCTTCAAAGGCATTAAAAACAGAAAAATGATTTATACCACAAGTTTCTGCCAAAGGAACAAAGTTTTCAATAGAATGTCCATAAGCATTACCTTTAATCACAGAAGAAATAATCACTCCTTTTTTGATGTGTTTTTTGAGAAAGTTTAGATTATTTTCTAAAGCTGATTTACTTATTTCTATAACGGAAGTATCATTCATAATTATTTGTTACAAATTTGATTAATAATGGATCGAAACATATTTATACCTGTAGGAATCAATTTATCTGGAAAATCATAATCCGGATTGTGCAATGCCGGAGTATCATTTCCAGCCCCAAGCCCAAACATGGCTCCTTTGTATTTTTGCGTAAAAATCCCAAAATCCTCTCCCCACTTAAAAGGTTCTTGTTTTTCGAAGATGTCAAGTCCATTTAATCTGGCCGCATTTCTAATAATTGCGTTGACTTCAATATCATTTTTAGTCGATTGAAAATCTTGTATCCAATCTATTGAATATTTAAGCAAATGGTTTTTGGCCAATGAATCTATGATTGAAACCAATTTATCTTTCAATCTGTCCATGTTTTGCTGACTCCAGGTTCTAAGCGTAAAGTGAATTTCCCCTCTTCCTGCTGCTGTGCCATAAGCTTTGCTCCCTATCTTACAAAATATGGATGTAATAACAACAAAATCATCTTCTTTAGGATTGTTTGTGTTAAGCTTTTCAAATTCATCAATAATTTTCGATATAGCAAGAGAAGGGTTTATCCCATGCTCTGGTTCTGCAGCATGTGCCGTTTTTCCTTCTAGTTTAATTATCATGCTAGAAACAGAAGAACTGAAAGTACTATCCTTTATAATAATTTGATTTTTACTGTATCCTGGTAAATTATGTAATGCAAATACATAATCAGGATTTATATCTTTAAAATTTGAATCATTCAATACCTTCAAAGCTCCTTCTCCAGTTTCTTCTGCGGGTTGAAAAAGCAGGAATACTTTCCCTTTTTCAGGTTTTTTTTGGAATAGTGATTTTGCAAGGCCTGACATAATTACCATGTGACCATCATGACCACATTTATGGGCAATATTATCAAAACAGGATTTATGTATAAATCCATTTGTTTCATGGATGGGTAGGGCATCCATATCACACCTGAAGAGAACTTCTGGCCCTGGATTTCCCGAATCATATGTGAATAATAGTCCAAAACCACCTAAATTTTCAATAAGCTGATCGGGTTTAAACTGAGAAACGAACTGTTTTATTCGTTTTGACGTTTCTTTTTCTTTATTTGAAACTTCAGGATGTGCATGTAATTCTTTCCTTAAAAGAATTAGGGTTTTATCAGGCATTGTATTGTTTTTAGTAAGCTTTTAATGAACGTAGGACTGCCATTTCAAAGAACAAAATTTTTCTTAAAATAAAAATTCTAAAGAAAAATATTAATGTGTTAAAGTATCCAATTCATGAAGTTAACATATCAAAGATGCATGTTTTTTTAATTCAGGAAATACTTTAAATAACTTTTTAACGAGCTTATCAGTACCATGTTTTAAAACATCAGTAGTTGGCAAATTATATTTGAATTCGTGCTCTACTATCGTGGTTAACAATTCAGCATTTGTCATGTCTTCGTGATTAATTGTGATAGCAATCACCTTCGTTTTAGCGTAAGTTTCTATTAACTCGATTTCGCTTTCAAGGGTTGGCATCGGTATTTCAGGATAATCGCAATGATTTATTCTTTTTGGTGGATGCTGTATAATAACTGCATTTGGCATGGCACCTCTAAGTATAGCGCTTGACGATGTAAAAGCAGGATGGCTCAAGGCTCCTTGCCCTTCAACAATTATAATGTCAGGTTGATCTTTTTCAATGGCATCCAGAATTGCATTTTCAACTTCACCGGTTGCAAAACCTGAACTTAAAACATCTATTGCAATTCCATACTTAGAACCCTGAAGAATACCGGTTTGTCCTGTTGCAATAAATGCAGCTTTCAGTCCTTCTTTTCTTAGGGCGTCAACTAACTTTACAGTAGTTGTTCTTTTTCCAACAGCGCAGTCCGTTCCAAATATAGTTATAACCGGAGTTTTAACTTTATTGATTTTCCCTGTAAAAATATGCAGGTCTTTTCGTGCTGGTGGTTTTCTAATATCAAAAATCTTAACTCCATATTCCTTGGCTTTTTGTCTATATTCTTCATTATCCGTGAAGAATTCCGGCAAACCGTTTACTATGCTCATGCCTTTTTCCATAGCACTAAAAATTATGTTTTTCTGTTCATCATCAAGAAATGAAGCGAGTGGAGCTATGCCATAAATGAAATATTCAGGAACAAGACTCAACTTATTAATAGCATCATCAATATTTATAAAAATAGGTATTCCTGTTTTTTTTCCATCAAGATATTCTCCTGCATCAAGCCCTGATTTTGTACTATCAATAATACCAAGGATGTTATATTTTTCTGAGTGTCTGGCAAGTCCATTTGCTACTTTTCCATCTAATTTTCCAAATTCATTTTCACTATACACCAGTGCGTTTTTTTTCATTGTTATTTTATTAGTTAATAAATTGGCATTCTTTTTTTCGAATACCTTTTCTTATTCCCATTGATAAATATTTCTCATTACTTGATTGGTTAAATCTTCACCCCAAATTTTAGAAAATGTATCTGATAGAAATGGCACCTTCATCTCCCCAAAAACCGCTATAGCCACTAAGGTTGAAAGCAGGTTTCCAGTCAATACTTAAATTTATTGGAAAATCCCTGAAATTGTATTCCAATCCGAGAATACCATCAAGGCCAATTACAATATAAGAATCATTATTATCTGCCCATTTCACATTATCACCATTCCAGAATCCAACATGTGCACCCAGTCCGTAATAAAAATTTAATCGATCCGTATTAAAAGCTTGAGTATGTATTTCATAAAGACCCGTAATGCTAAACCCTTGCCATCTGCTAGCCACTAAAAATTCAAGGGCTGCTTTTTGTCCTATAAAAGTTTTCACAGTTAATCCATTCGACCATCCACCCCTTAAACCGATTCCTGTATTATAATCCTGTGCACTACTGTATGCAACCATACAGAACATCAATGTAATTGTTAAGAATATTTTTTTCATTTTTTTCATTTTTTAGTTTGTGATTTAAGAAATAATATATAATAAAATCGTTTTTTAATAAATCTGATAAACTTAATCTTCATATCCGCTTTTTATAAGAGTGGATATCATTTTAAACTTTTCGTTTGCTTTTATTGTGTTAGGTGTATGGGCAGGAATAATTATGGATTGACCTGTCTCAAGTAAATTTGATTTGTCATCAATTACAACTTCAGCATTTCCCTCAATAATTTGAATAAAGGTTTCAAAGGGTGATGTTTTTCCACACAAGAGTTCACCTGAATCAAACGATACAGCACTTACGTTTCCTGTTATTTTTTTAATAATTGTTTTAATTACAACTGAATTAGGGACGTAATCGATTACTTCAGCTACATTAAATGCGTCTGATTTTATAAATTCAGTGTTTTCCATTTTTTTTTTATATAAATTATGTTAAATTTTTATAAGTGCAAAATCAAAGTATTAATCTTTGTATATTTTTACAAAGAAAGCGCCAATGCATTATTGCAAAAGTCGATTTTAATTTATAGAAATGTAATTAAGTAAATACAGAGATAAGAATACAAAACTGTCCGATACTGAAATCTTTCCTGAACTCTTTTCGATGTTTTCAAAAAAAAGGTTCTTATAAATAAACCGCTTTTTATAATTTATTAGAGTACAAATAAATAATTACGCTGCAAAAGTATGGCTATTAAGTGTTAAAGGCATTACACAAGTATTAAGGAATCTTACATAAATCACATGTTTTCAAGATTTTTCTTCCGCTTTTTTTTAAGTTGCTTATAAAAAGACGGAGTTAAACCTGTGATTTTCTTGAATTGGTTAGATAAATGTGCTGCGCTGCTATAATGTAGTTTATCGGAAATTTCTGTAAGATTCAATTCGTCATATAATAGCAATTCTTTTACCTTTTCAATTTTGTTGATAATAATAAAGTGCTGTATCGTAATGCCCTTGACTTCCGAAAAAGTGTTAGCAAGATATGTATAATCATAATCTAATTTTTCACTTATATAATCAGAATAATTCACTTTAGGTACTTCATCAGAATAATGAATCATTTCTATTATCACGTTTTTTATTTTCTCAATCAGGATACTTTTTTTATTATCCAACAATTCCAGTCCTGACTTAAGTAAATTCTTTTTTAGTTTTTCCAGTTGTTCATCGCCAATATTCTCATAGGTTTCAACCATGCCAAGGTCTATAGTTTTATATAGAATACCGAGTTTCTCTAGCTCTGCCTTAACCATCATCTTGCAGCGGAGACTCACCATGTATTTGATATAAATTTTCATTGACTATTTTAGTGTGTTGTTCATTACCACCAACGCCAGCCCTTTTAATAAACAAGCATTTCTTTAATAATTAATCAAATACAAGCTGATTTAAGCGAGCTTGATAAAAGTTAAAAAAATATTTATTAAAAAACATGCACGTATTAAACCGGTTCAATTTTGCACGTATTTGACGCTATATTTCCAAAAATACAAAAAAAAATACTCCCAAGTGCTTATTAAGTGTATCTATTTCTAAAATGTTGATCTATTTTAACAATAGATTTCTCAAGAGAAACTGCTTAAGTTCAATTAGTAAATGCAACTTTTTAAAGTAAAATAATGATGTTTGCACAAGGGACAAAAAGTTTTTTTAGAATATCGAACACAGAACACCCCCGAAAGTTTTCGGGGTAATGATTTTAGATTTTTTTTTAGTGCTCTTGACAAATCATTATTCATTATTCGTTAATCGATATTCGACATTCGATTTTTCAATCGTTTATTTTTCTTCCTGTTTTGTGCAAGCAAAAAACTACTAATATTTAAATTATTGAAAACAAGACTTAATTTATGAAAAATGCTTGTTTTTCCTGTTTTCGACACTTTCCTGTCACTAAAAATCTAACTTACCGTATTTAAGCAACTAAAGTCATTATATTTAGTCGATTTGGGTGTCCCAAGACTCTTTTTGTACTTTTATCCAATGTTTGTTAGAAAGAAAAAGAACAAAAGTGGGGTTTTAAGTGTGCAGATTATTGATAAAAGCTCCGGAAAATACAAAATGATAAAAACCATTGGAAGCAGTTCTGATGAAAACAAGATTGAGGAACTTGTAAGGTTAGGCAAAGATTGGATTAAAACAAAAACTCATAATTTAGAATTTGATTTTAGTGGAGATAGACAGACAACAGAGGGGGTTTTAAATAATATTAAGCAAGTAAATATCTCAGGCACCACCCTTCTTTTAGGTAAAATATTTAATATAGTTGGATTTGATAAGATTGACAGTGCTCTTTTCAAAAACCTAGTAATACAGAGAATGTCCTTCCCTGCAAGTAAGTTGAAGACAGTTGATTTATTACAAAGGCATCAATCAATAGACATCAATGTCCAAGAAGTTTATAGATACCTAGATAAACTACACAGCACCCACAAAGAACTTATTCAACAAATAAGTTATCAGCACACATTAAAAATATTGGGTAATGTAATAAACATAGTTTTTTATGATGTAACCACTCTTTATTTTCAAATAGATGATGTGGATGAAATTAGAAAAAGAGGCTTTTCAAAAGAAGGGAGGCATCAAAACCCACAAATTGTATTAGGTTTATTGGTTAGTGTTGGAGGCTATCCGTTGTCGTATGAGATATTTGAAGGAAATAAGTTTGAAGGTCATACAATGCTTCCTATTATTGAATCCTTTAAAGTAAAATATAACTTGGACAAACTTGTAATAGTGGCTGATTCGGGCTTGCTTTCAAATCAAAACATTATCGATTTGCAAGAAAAGGGCTACGATTTTATTCTGGGTGCAAGAATAAAAAATGAAACAGATGTAATAAAAGAAAAAATATTGAGTCTGAAGTTAAGAGATGGAGAAAGTAAAGTTATTGACAAACAGGATTCATTAAGACTCATAATCAGCCATTCTGATAAACGGGCAAAGAAAGATTTATACAATAGGGAGCGAGGGATAGAAAAGCTAGAAAAAAAAGTGAAATCAGGCAAATTAACTAAGTCTAGTATCAACAATAGAGGTTATAACAAATACCTGAAAATGGAAGGGGAAATCAATGTTACTATTGATAGAAAAAAATCTGACCTTGATAAAAAGTGGGATGGATTAAAAGGCTATATGACTAATACAAGCCTATCGGCAAAAGACATCATGGAAAATTACGCTCATCTATGGAAAATTGAACAAGCATTCAGGATATCAAAGCACGACTTAAAGATTCGTCCAATTTATCATAGACTACAGAGAAGAATAGAAGCTCACATAACAATCAATTTTGCTTCATATAAGCTCTACAAAGAAATGAATTACCCCGCCGCAGAGCAGCGGGGTATCTTAGAACAGAGCTAACTGTTTACTTTTATGCAAAACTGTATATTCTTTTTCAAGTCCTTGGTCACGAACATACTTCGTAATAGTCGTCTCGTC
>Ga0307991_1000810_pt1 | contig 22597 bp, 30 predicted proteins | sample EllFjometagen131_FD_203146 | JGI IMG/M metagenome (GOLD analysis project Ga0307991, IMG submission 203146) | Marine microbial communities from Ellis Fjord, Antarctic Ocean - #131 | ecosystem: Environmental > Aquatic > Marine > Unclassified | place: Southern Ocean | collected 2014-10-08 | reverse complement strand
CTCTTCTATGTTATATAAATAATTAACCAATTGTTCATAATTACTCCTAATATACATTGTTATTATAAAATTATTATTTATATCTCTTTTTTCTTCTGTAAAATTTATACTCTTAAAATTTAATCCCCATTTTTTTCCATATTCTGTTATTTTTTCTATTAAATATTTTTTTTCTGTTTCAGATATAAAAATTTTCTTTTTTTCTTGATAATCTTTCTCTATTTCTTTTAATTGTAATCTCATATTTTCCAATTCTACCATTTTCATTAAATTATCTGCATACTGCATTTTAAGATTTAAAATCTGTTGCTTTTTATTTTTCAATTCATTATTCATACTTTTTAAAAACATATTATTTACAATAGAAATTATAACTAAAATACCTATTACAGATAATATTACTTTTTCTATTTGTTTTTTAGTCAATTCTATCTTCATTTTTTTCTCCTTATCCTATTAGTATTAGTTCCATTTCAAAAGAAGATGTTTCTAAATCTGTTTTTTGAATTCCTTTTAATTTCACTTTTTTGTACCTCAATTCAAGTTGTTTAAAAAAATTATTTATAGGAATTTCTGGAAAAGTATCTTTTGATATACTCTTTCCTTTTAAAACTACCTTATTTCCCTCATATTTTATTTCTATAAAATATATATTTGCAGGTGTCATTTTACTTAAATTATAAAAAAAGTCTATAAAATCTGATCTCTTATCTGTTGCACCATCTACCCATTTTATTTTATCTTCTATTTGTCCTATTTCTTCTTTTAATTCATCATATTCTTTAACTTTTCCGTCTATTTTTTTTATATTATTTACATATTCTGTTATATTTTTATTCATATGATTTATCATCATTTTTTTATACATATATGTCCCCAAAACTAAAGATACTATTATAATTCCAATAATATAATTTGTACTTTTTTCTTTTTTGGCACTCCCTTTTATAAAATTTTCTTTTTTTTCTGCTATTTTTAAAATTGGTTTTTTCATCAACGTACTTCCCAATGCATTTGTATATAACATTGGATTTTTTATTTCTATATTTTGTTCAAATGATTCTACCCCAGAATATATTTCTATTATCTTGCTTCCTATTTCTGTTTCTAAAAATTCTTTTATTCCTTTTAATTCAGATGTTCCTCCAGTAATATATGTCTTATCTATTCCTATTCCTCTATTATTTATTTTAAAATATTCTATTGAATTTACAATTTTTCTACTTAGTTTATTCATTACACTTTGATAAGCAAAATTTAATTGTGCTTCCATTTCATTTTCTATTTCTATTTGTTTTTGTTCTGCTTTTTTTTTAGAAACATATCCATATTTTCTTTTTAGTTTTTCTGCATCTTCTTCACTTTTTTTTAATATTGTTTCCAATACCGCCGTTATATCTTTTCCTGCTATATTAATTTCTCTATATACTGTCAAATTTTTATTACTATATATCATTAATCCTGTTGTACTTTCTCCTAAATCTAAAACTAAAACATTTTCTTCTTCTTTTACTATCTCTTGATATATCCTATTCTTAGAAAATAATGGTAAATCTAGACTATTTATTTTCATCTTATATTTTTTATATTTATCAATCTCATCTTGAGGTATCAATGCAAAATAAATATTATAATGTCCATTTTTTTCATCTTTTCCTTCCCCTAGATTTTCAAAAATTAATTTTTTCCCTTCATTTTTACCATATAATTTCTCTACTTCTCTTTTGATTACTGGGAATATTTCGTTTTCTGGAATTATAGGTATTTTTATACCTCGCTGTACAATATTATCTGAATTAAAATTAATATTTATTAATTTTTTATTCCATTTTTTTTCCTCAATCATTTTTTCTATTTTATTTTGAATATATTCTATTTTATCTACTACATCTCGTGGTATATTTACTATTTCTATTTGTCTTATTATCTTTTTATTCTTTGATACTAACACAAATTTTATATCAAATGATCCTATATCTATACCCAATATCTCTTTATTTTTTCCAAAAATTGTAATCACCACCTTTACTTATAAAATGCTCTAATAATTAGTTTATATTGCATATTATTTAGTACTTTATCTGATTTTAATTTAATTTTATAATCTTTTTCTAAAGTATTGTCTGTTTTTAATAAGCTATCATCTATAGTATATTTTTTATAATTTAAATTTATTGCATCTGATGTTAAAGTATAATTTATATCCTCAATCCCTTTTTTGAAATAATCTATTTTCCAATCTGAACCCTCATCCATATTTATACTAATCGCACCATTTGTCAGCTCTTCCATTATATCAAATGTAAATTCTTTTGCCTCATTATCTATAAAAATATGCACTTCCATTTTAGAATAATTTTCTGGATTTTCATTCGGATTAAGCAAATCATCTTTCACTATATTTACTAATCCATCAGATACGGCTTCTTGTTCTTCAATTTTTTTTTCTATCACACTATTTTCTAATCCTATATTTGATATAGATGATATTCCTATCCCTATGAGCACTAAAATTAGCATAAAAAATAAAATTGTTATTAAAACCATTCCATCTTCATTTTTATTTACTCTCATAATATTCATCCCTTTTTATTTAATTTTTTTATTTCTAATATTTTGCAATTATATAATCAAAAATATAATATTTTTATTATTGTTCAATTTTAAATCCTGTACTAAATTTCAAGTTTGAAGATTTAGTATCCCCTAATAATGTTCCTTTCAATTCTACTTTTATTCTCACATAATTTATTGCACTTGTTGTTATTGTATCCCAAATTATCGAACTACCTGCAATAATACTATTCTCTTGATAAAATTCATATTCAAAATTTTCAATTTTTATATTTTTAGATATCCAATTATCATTTTTGCTTCTTAATAATGGAATATCCTCATTTCCTGGAGTTTCTCCATTTATTGGTTCAACGTCCTGAGTACTCCTATATATTATTTTATCCTCTGTATCAAACCAATACCAATATTCATTTGCATTAGGTAATTTTATTTTTAGTTTTGTTTTTTTCGCCTCTAATATTTCAGGTTTTTCTAAACCTTCTTCTGAACTTTCTACTAACCTTTTTTGAATCCTTTTTAATACTGGATTTATTCCACTTATCGCATCATTTATTTCTATTCCTACGCTATATGCTTCACTTGACAATTTTATTATTTCTCCAAGTCCAGTCATTAATAAACCCATAATCGCTACAACAATAACTAATTCTATTAATGTAAATCCATATTTTTTCATTTTCCACCTCATATCTTTTAACTGGTATTTTTAGATGATGTTTAAGGGCAAAGTGGGGATTTCTGTACGATGCTATTTACACATCAAACTCCAAGATATTGGGCGTAATAAATTACGCCCCTACAAGAACTTAATATCAAATTTTGTACATTTATTTTAAAATATAGTATTTTCTTAGTGAAGGACACGATTAAGAAAAACAAACTGTTTGAGCGTTAGCAGTTTCTGAGCTTGAAGTGTATAAGCTTAGAAAATCAAATTTTAAAATAACAGTATTAAACATCAAATTCGATTTGCTATATATCCTATCTCCTTATCAGGGAGAAAACGGTAAATGAAACTTGGTTCTATTGCTTTTTATAGAATCTTAGTTGAATTTATCGAACAAAGTACGATAAAAAGCGATGAGGGCGTTATTTTGATTACCGCAAAAAATTACAGTTATTTACTCTTTTTTGAATACCATATTATTTCAATATATTTTTCTTTCTTATCTATAGAATAACATTCCACTATCACTTTTTTGGTATTACTTTTCCCCACTGTATCTTCTAATGAATCATCTTCTACATATTTAACTTCTACTTTTCTATAAAATTTTTCATCATAAATATTACCTTCTAACCCCTTTATTCCACTTCCTTCTTCTGTATATTCATAATAGTCATCTATATCATCCCAATCATTATTTCTTCCATTATTTTCATCTTCTCCAGTATCTGATCCTATTTCTGACCAATCTCCCGAATTTGGACTATCTGATTTACTGTCTTTTTCATCAAATTTTTTCAATTTTATTTCTTCTAATAATTCTTTTGCATAATTGCTCGCCTTAAATCTCTTTTTTGAATCAATAGTTGCTTTTGTACTAATTGTGACTACATCCATAAATGGAAAAATTACTAAAGTCAATAATACAATAGCAATTAATATTTCTATTAGTGAAAATCCCTTTTCATCCATATAACCACTTCCTTATAATATATAGTATACCTTTATTTTCGTCATATTTCTACTATTATTTACTAATATTTCACAATTATAAAATTTTCAAAAAATAATATCTTTTAATTAAATAAAATAACAATTCAATCTTACTTTATAAGGAATATTCCTTATGAAATAAGATTGAATTTTTCTTTTTCTCATACATTTATTTTAAATCTTAATCTTCTTCTATACATAAATTAGCTTTACCATTTAAACTTAAATCTGCAAATTTATTTTCCCCATATTTTATTTTATAATATGCTGCTACACCTATCATTGCTGCATTATCTGTACATAATTCCAATGATGGATAATACAATTGAATCCCCTCTTTTTTGGCTACCTTACTCATCTCACTTCTCAATAATGAATTAGCCGCTACTCCTCCTGCCAACAATATGTTTTTAACTTTTTTATCTTCTGACGCTTTTAATATTTTTGCTTTTAATATTTCAACAACCGTTTTTTGAAATGAAGCAGCCAAATCTTCTCTTTTAAAATCCATCTTTTTCATTTTCATTTTATTAACATAATTTATTACTGCAGTTTTCACTCCACTAAAACTAAAATCATATATCCCTTCTACTCTTGGCTTTGTAATTTTTATTGCATCTGGATTTCCCTCATAATATAATTTATCTATTTCCGGACCACCAGGATATGGTAACTTTAATACTCTTGCCACTTTATCATATGCCTCTCCTACTGCATCATCCAAAGTCTCTCCTATACTTTTAAATTGATGTTTTTCATTTATATATACTATATTTGTATGTCCACCTGAGACTACCAATGCTAAAGCTGGTAATTCTACATCATGTTCCAAAAAATTTGAATAAATATGTCCTTTTAAATGATGCACAGGGACTAAAGGGATTCCACTCCCATAACTTAGGGCTTTCGCTACTGATATTCCCACTAACAAAGCTCCTATCAATCCTGGAGCATATGTTACTGCTATATAGTCAATATCTTCTAACTTTACATTCGCTTCTTCCAATGATTCTTCCAATATTGTCATTATATTTTTTATATGATGACGAGAAGCTATTTCTGGTACTACACCTCCATATTCTCTATGTATCTCTATTTGAGATGAAATTACATTTGATAATATTTTTTTTCCATCTTCTATTACAGCTATTGCTGTTTCATCACATGATGATTCAATTGCTAATATTTTCATTTCTTCTCCTTTTCTTCTTAAATTTATTTTTCTCTAAATTTATCCATATAGTTTTTAGAAAATTAGAAAGGATATCAAAAAATCTAAAGAGAGAGAACTAATATTCCCTCCCATAAATTTTATATTCACCTATACTATTCTAAACAAAGTTTTTTTATTAATATTATCAAATATCCTGACATTTTTATACCTCCAAATTAATTGGTGCAAAAGACGGGAGTTGAACCCGCACGAAGTTAATCACACACCCCTCAAGCGTGCGCGTCTGCCAATTCCGCCACTCTTGCTTATTTTATTAAATTACTTATGTCATTAAACGTTACCAATAAAATTAATCCTAATAACAAAATAAATCCTGCTTTATGAATTTTTTCTTCTGTTTTCTTATTTACTTTAACACCTATTTTTTCCAAAATCACAAATAAAATTCTTCCTCCATCTAATGCAGGTAATGGAAATAAATTTATAATTCCAATATTTATTGACAATAATGCTGTTAAAAATATTAAAGATGATGCTCCCCAATCTGCAAACATTTTTACAATTTTTACAGTTCCAACTGGTCCTGAAATATCCTCTTTTTTGACTTTCCCCTCAAATAACATTTTAAATCCTTTAAAAGTAGCAGTAAATAAATTTACATACTGTTTACCTATTTCTTTACTTCCATCTATTAATCCATATTTTATTGTTGTATACTCAGGAAAAATTCCCAAAACATATCTTTTTTCATCTTCAATATACTTCATTTTTGTATCTATTTTTAATTCTTCATTCCCTCTTTTTACAAATAATTCAACTTTTTCATCTTTTTTGGCTGACAAGTTTTCTACTAATGAGCTCCAATCTTTAATTTCTATTTCATCTATTTTTAAGATTTGATCTCCACTTTTTAATTGTTCTTTTGCATATGAATCTTCCGTTAATTGACCAATTACTGCTTTTGGATTTTGCTCTGTTCCGCCTATTGTAAAAACCATTCCTGCAACTATCAAAAAAGCTAATACAAAGTTCATAAAAACACCTGCAAATAAAACTATAAATCTTTTGTATGCTGCTTTCGTATTAAATCCATTTTCTACTTCACTATCTGGCTCCATTCCTTCAATATTTACAAATCCACCTATTGGAATTGCTCTCACTGCATATAAAGTTTCTCCAACTTGTTTACTTATTAATTTAGGTCCCATTCCTATTGCAAATTCTGATACTGGTATTTTAAAATATTTTGCTGCAGTAAAATGACCTAATTCATGTATAAATATTATAACTGTTAATATTAATAATGTTAATATTATACTCATAATCCACTCCTTTTATTTTTTTACTTATTCCAATTAAAATTCTTAAATATTATTTTTAAATTATATTTTTTTATAAAATAAAACCTTACTTTTTTATCAAGTAAAATAAAAATTTAATCTTACTTCGAAAAAAAATATCAATCTTCTTAACCTTAAAAGACTAAGAATAAGAAGCATTTACTCAAACCCTACAATATAAAAAAATCTTGCAAATTCTCTTTTAAAAACACCCAATATTCTGCACTTTAGTTGACCCTTGAAAAGGGGAAACGCCAAAAAGAAAGGGGATTTACCCGTACATTTATTTTAAATCATAGTATTTTCTTAACGAAGCCTCCAATGAAAAAAAAGAAAAGTATTTTAATATTATAAACTTTATATTTCATAAATATCTAAAGTTAGTAAAAACCAATTATTTATACTCTTTTAAAAACCTCTTTTTTGATTTCTTCCGATATAGTCTTTATATCTATATTTCCATCAATAGTTACAATTCTTTTTTGATTTACTTTCGCTATCTCTTTATATCCATTCCACACTTTTTTGTGAAATTCCATTTTTTCTTGCTCCAATCTGTCTCCAATTTTATTCTCTGATACCTTCTTTGCTCTGACTAAACCAATTTCAGGATCAATATCAATTAATATTGTTAAATCTGGTTTATTTCCTTGTTCTACCATTTTAGTCAATTGTTTTATTATTTCTTTATCCAATCCTCTTCCATATCCCTGATATGCCAAAGTTGAATCTGAAAATCTATCACATAATACAATCTTACCTTCATTCTTTGCTTTTACTATTTTTTCATATAAATGTTGTGCTCTGCTTGCATAATATAATAATAATTCCGTTAAAGATGCCATTTCATTATTTTCAGGATCTAATAATATCTTCCTTATTTTTTCACTTATTATTGTTCCTCCGGGTTCTCTTGTTAAAAAAACTTCATATCCTTCTATTTCTAATTTTTCTTTCAATAATTTTATTTGAGTTGTTTTTCCTGAACCTTCTACACCTTCAAATGTTATAAACATTCCATTCTTTTTCATTTCAAAATTCTCCTTGCTATTTCTCTTGTTTCCTTATCCACTTCCAATATTTCTGCTACATTATCCACATTTACTAAATTGTGTTTATTCATTGTTTTTTCTATTATTTCATAAATATCTAAAAACTTTATTTCTCTATTCATAAATTTTTCTACAGCTATCTCATTTGCAGCATTCAAAACTATTGGCATACTTTGACCTGTTTTTCCTGCCTCATATGCGTATTCCAATCCTTTAAATAACTTTTTTTTAGGTATTTCAAATGTCAATTTAGATACTTCTCTAAAATCTAATGATTTGGTTAATTTATTTTCCAATCTTTCTGGATAACTAAAAGCATATTGAATTGGCAACTTCATATCTGGATTTCCCATTTGAGCTATTATTGATTTATCTCGAAATTCTACCATAGAATGTATTATACTTTCAGGATGAACCACTACATCTATTTTATCATAATCCATATCAAAGAGATAATGTGCTTCTATTACTTCCAATCCTTTATTTACCATTGTTGCTGAATCAATTGTTATTTTTGCTCCCATACTCCAATTTGGATGTTTTAAAGCCTGTTCTAATGTTACATTTTCTAATTCTGATCTTTTCATATTTCTAAATGGTCCTCCAGAAGCAGTTATTATTAATTTTTCAACTTCTTTTTTTCTTCCACTTTTCAATGCTTGAAAAATAGCACTGTGTTCACTATCTACTGGTATTATTTCTGACTTACTTTTTTGTAGCAATTTATTTATTACTCCACCAGCAGCTACCATTGTTTCTTTGTTTGCTAATGCTATTCTCTTACCTTTTTTGATCGCCTCTATAGTTGCTTCCAATCCTACCGATCCCATAACAGCTGTAAGTAAAATATCAGTTTCATCTAATTTTCCTATTTCTTTTAATCCTTCTGTTCCACAAAAAAGTTTTATTTTATTTCCAAATTCTTTTTTGATCGCCTTGTATCCTTCTTCTGTTCCGATAACTGCATATTTTGGATTATATTTTTTTATTTGCTCTATTAATAATTTATAATTTTTATTTGCTGTTAATACTAATACTTCCAATTGATCTTCTAATTGATCTATCACTTGCAGGGCATTTTTTCCTATACTCCCAGTAGATCCCAAAATTGATACCTTTTTCATATTGCCCTCCTTTATTTAAACTCCAAATATTAATATATAATAATATAATGCTGGAGCTACAAATAATAAACTATCAAATCTGTCTAATACCCCACCATGTCCTAATAATATTTTACTTGAATCTTTTATTCCAAATTCTCTTTTTAATAAAGATTCACTTAAATCACCTATTTGTCCAAATACCCCTACCAAAATTCCTATTCCAAAACAATGTATAATTTCTATGTTTGGAAAATACAATACATATTTTAATAACAACATTGATAAAATTGGAGCTACAAGTCCTCCTATTGCTCCTTCAATGGATTTTTTTGGACTAATTTTAGGTGCTAATTTATGCTTTCCAATATTAATTCCTACAAAATATGCTGCTGAATCAGATGCCCACATTAATAAAAAAACTGTTAATAACCAAAGTCTTCCAGCGTTCAAATCTTTTATTAACAATATATGAGAAAACATAACTCCTATATATAACACACCAAATAATGTATATGATGCATTTTCTAAAGCATTTTTTATTTTTCCTAAAAAAACTTGATAACTCATAAAAACTATTAAACTTACAACAATTCCTAATATTATTGTTTTAGATGACAGTGCTTGACTTTTTTGTAAAGTAACCTGTAATATTGGAATAGTTAATCCCATTACAATTCCAATTTTTTTTGATACATTAATACTTTCTTTCCCCTCTTCTAACATTTTATAAAATTCATATAACGCTGTCCCAATTATCAATTCCACAAATAAAATTAATGAAATTTCACCTTTTAACATTATCCACATTAATACCGGTATTCCTAATATTGCTACAATTAATCTTCCTAACATTATTTTGCACCCCCAAATCTTCTGTCCCTTTTTTGATAATCCTTTATTGCTTCTACAAAATCTTCCTTTGTAAATTCTGGCCAATATTTCTCCGATATATAAAATTCTGAATATGCTATTTCCCATAATAAGAAATTACTAACTCTAAATTCATTACTTGTTCTTATTACTAATTCTGGATCAGGAATATTTGGTTGATACAAATTCCTTCCTAATTCTTCTTCTGTTATTTCTGTTAGATTGCTTTTTATTATTTTATTTACTGCATCTATAATTTCACTTCTTCCACCATAATTAAAAGCTATATTTAATATTATTCCATCATTATCCTTCAAATATTCCACAGTCTCATTCATCTGTTTTAATAATTTATTTGTTATTTTTTCTTTTCTCCCAGAAAAAACTAATTTAACATTTTTCTCTTTCAATTCTTCCTTTTCTTTTTTTAAATATTCTTGAAATAACTTCATTAAAGCATTTACTTCCAATTTGGATCTTTTCCAATTTTCTGTAGAAAAAGCATACAATGTTAAATATTTTATACCTTGTTTTTTTGCCTCATCTAATACTATTCTTACAGTTTTTACTCCTTCTCTGTGTCCCGTTGTTCTTGGTAAACCTTGTTTTTTTGCCCATCTACCATTTCCATCCATTATTATGGCAACATGATTTGGAACTTTTTCCATTTTTCACCTCCATCAATATTAAAAACATTTTATTACATTGATTTATTCTATATTTATATCCCTCTTAATTTTTTCCACTTCACATTTTTTTTAATATAAAATCAAATAATTTGATTTTATATTAAAAAAAGCTTCCTTTACCCTGAGTAATAGGAAGCTTTTCTTTTGGTCTTTAATTTTATGCTTCTGATATACAACTAACTGGACATACTCCTGCACATGCTCCACAGTCTATACAAGCTGATTCATCTATTACATATTTACCATTATCTTCTGATATAGCACTAACTGGACATACTCCTGCACATGCTCCACATCCGATACATTCTTCTTTTCCTATTTTATAAGCCATTTATTTTTCACCTCCTATTTCTTTTATTTATTTGATTATATCATATTTAATATGATTTTTCTAGCTTTTTTTATTCAATTTAAGATCAAAATCTATCCTTTTATATAGCTAAATATAGATCATTATAATTTTATTTATTTATTTCTACTATATTTTCTTGATTTATCTAAATTAAAAATCATTTAAAAAAAATCATTTTAATTACAAACAAAAATATAATTTAAAACTTATTTTATCCCATAATTTAAATTATATTTCATATTAAACCTTCTAATCTTAAATTTTTCTTTTTATATTGTTTTAATGTCTTTTTCTTTTATTGTGTACAATTTATCTATTTTTTGAGTATAATCATTTGTTAAATCTTGTACATCTTTTTCATACCCTTTCAAATCATCTTCTGATATTTCACTATCTTTTTGCATTTTTCTTAATGCATTATTTCCATCTTTTCTGATATTTCTTATTGCAACTTTTCCATCATCCGCTTCTTTTTTTGCCAGTTTAAGATAATCTTTTCTTCTATCAGCTGTAAGTTCAGGTATCTGAATTCTTACTATAACTCCGTCATTTGATGGAGTTAATCCAAGATTTGACTGTTGAAGTCCTTTTTCTATTGCCTTTATAGCACTTTTATCCCATGGACTTATTACTAAAGTTCTTGCTGTTGGATTCGATAAATTAGCTACTTGACTTAATGGTGTTTTCATTCCATAAGAATCTACCATTATTCCATCTAACATTCCTATATTAGCTTTTCCTGCTCTAATCGCAGATAATTTCATTTTTGTTGCATCGATCGTTTTTTTCATTCTATTTTCTATTTTTTTGATTTCTTGATCAGCCATTATTTTTTCCTCCCGTTACTAAAGTTCCTATTTTTTCACCCATTACCAATTTTTTTATATTTCCCTCAACTAAAGAATTAAATACAAATAAAGGTAAACTGTTTTCCATACACAACGATATTGCTGTCGCATCCATTACTCTTAATCCTTTATTTAAAACTTTAGAATATGAAATCACATCATATCTTTTTGCATCAGAATGTTTTTCTGGATCTTTATCATATACGCCATCTACTTTTGTTGCTTTTGCTACTATTTCAGCATTTATTTCTATTGCTCTTAATGCTGCTGCTGTATCTGTTGTAAAATAAGGACTTCCTATTCCTGCCCCAAATATTACAACTCTACCTTTTTCCAAATGTCTTATGGCTCTTCTTTTTATATATGGTTCTGCAATTTTATTCATTTCAATTGCACTTAATACTCTTGTTGGTACTCCTAATTGTTCTATTGAATTTTGTAATGCTAACGAATTAATCATTGTAGCTAACATTCCCATATGATCTCCAGTAACTCTATCTACTCCTTCAGCGGCTCCAGTTATACCTCGATAAATATTTCCTCCTCCAATAACTACAGCTACTTCTACTCCTAATTCTGTCAACTCTTTAATTTGAATAGCAAAACTAGACATTATTTCTGGCGATATTCCAAATTTTTCTTTTCCTAAAAGGGCTTCCCCACTCAACTTAAGTAATATTCTTTTATATTTTGGCGTCATAAAAAACCTCCTATTTTAAGAAAGTAAGGAATACTAAACGCATCCCTTACTCTCTTTTTTTATTTTATTTGATTTAATACTTCTTCCGCAAAATTTTCTTCTTTTTTCTCTATACCTTCTCCTAAAACAAATTTATCATATTTCACAATATCAAATTTCCCTTTTATAAATTCTGTTATAGTTTTATCTGAATCTTTTACAAATTTTTGTTCTACTAAACAATTTAATTCATAATATTTTCTCATTTTCCCATCAACAATTTTTCCTATTATATTTTCTGGCTTTCCTGAGTTTTTCATTTCTTCTCTATATATTTCTTTTTCTCTTAATAATTCTTCTTCTGATACTTCATCTCTTTTTAAGAATTTCGGACTCATTGCTGCAATATGCATTGCTACATCTTTTGCTGCTGCTTGATTTTCTTCAGTAGGTTCTCCTACAGCTTTTAATATAACTCCTAATTTTCCTCCCATATGGATATAAGTTGAAACAAATCCATCTTCTGAAGTAATTTTTGAAAATCTTCTAATATTCATATTTTCACCAATTCTAGCAATTAATTCTTTTACTAAAATATCAATTGTTTTTCCTTCTAATTCAGCCATTTTTAATTCTTCAACTGTTTTATAATTATTTTCCAGAATATTCTTTGCTATTTTACTAGCTAATTCATTAAAACTTGCTTCTTTTGCAACAAAATCGGTCTCACTATTAAATTCTAAAATTACTCCTGATTTCTTATCATCAGAAACCACTGCTACTACTATTCCTTCTGCAGCAATTCTTCCTGATTTTTTTTCTGCTTTAGCTATTCCTTTTTTTCTCAAAAAATCTATTGCTTTTTCTATATTTCCTTCTGTCTCAACTAAAGCTTTCTTACAATCTAACATACCAGCTCCAGTTTTTTCTCTTAATTCTTTTATTTGCTTTGCTGTAATAGCCATTTATAAATTCCTCCTATTTTCTTATTTTTCTACTTCTGTTACTTTTGGTGTTGCTGTTACTTTTGCTACTGGTATTGCTGTTACTTTTGGTGTTGTTATTACTTTTACTGCTGGTATTGCTGTTTCTGCTTCTTCTTTTCCCTGTCTAGCTTCAATAACTGCATCTGCTACTAATTTTGCCATTAACCCTACCGCTCTTATTGCATCATCATTTGATGGAATAACATAATCAACTAACGTAGGATCTACATTTGTATCTACCATTGCTACTACAGGTATTCCCAATTTATTTGCCTCTGCTATTGCTATTTCTTCTTTATTTGTATCTACTACAAATATAACACTTGGCAATCCATTCATTTCTTTTATTCCGTCTAAATTTCTTTTTAATTTTGTCAATTCTTTCATTAATTGAGTTTGTTCTTTATTTGGTAATAAATCAAAAGTTCCATTTTCTTGTAATTTTTCAATTTCTTTCAATCTATCTATTCTTTTACTTATTGTTTTGTAATTTGTTAATGTTCCACCTAACCATCTATTGTTAATATAAAACATTCCTGATCTTTCCGCTTCTTTTCTTATTGATTCTTGAGCTTGTTTTTTTGTTCCTACAAATAAAACTTTCCCACCATCTTCTGCAATTTCTTTTACAACCTTATAAGCTATTTCAATTTTCTTCAATGTTTTGTGTAAATCAATAATATGAATACCATTTCTTTCTGTAAATATATACTTTTTCATTTTAGGATTCCATCTTTTCGCTTGATGTCCAAAATGAACCCCTGTTTCTAATAATTGTTTCATTGATACTACTGCCATTTAATTTTCCTCCTCGATTGGTTTCTGCTTCCATTTTTTTCTCTATTGAAGAACCCATAATGGGCACCACTTCAACAATCCAAAAATGTGCTTTTTATAACTTATTTTATCATTTTTAGTTATTTCTGTCAATTTATTCAGTGTTTTTTATTTATAAAAATGCAAATAATATTTTCTTTTTATTCATTTCAATTAAAAAAGAGACAAATATTTTGCCTCCTTTTTAATAACTATACTAATTCAATTATTGCCATTTGAGAAGAATCTCCTCTTCTTACTGCAGTCTTCATTATTCTAGTGTATCCACCATTTCTTTCTGCATATTTTGTTGCTATTTCACCAAACAATTTAGAAATAATATCTTTATCATGTAAAAATGATATTGCTCTTCTTCTATCATGTAATCTTCCTTTTTTACCTAAAGTTATCATTCTTTCTGCATATTTTCTTAATTCTTTTGCTCTTGTTACTGTTGTTTCTATTCTTTCATTATCTAATAAAGCTAAAGTCAAGTTCATCATCATTGCTTTTCTATGAGCTGATCTTCTCCCTAACTTTCTATAGCCTTTTTTGTGTCGCATTGCTTACCTCCTCTTTATACTTCTTCAAGAGTAGTATTTTTTAAATCAAACCCATACTCTTTTAATTTAGCCATTATTTCAGTAAGAGATTTTCGTCCAAAGTTCTTTATTTTTAATAATTCAGGAACATTTAAAACTACTAATTCTCCTAAAGTTTTTATCCCTGCTTTTTTCAAGCAGTTATATGATCTAACAGTTAAATCTAATTCATCTATTTTTAAACTGTTCACATCATTCTTCTCTTCAATACTTTCAACTATTACTTCTTCTTCTTCTATTTCTTCTCTTAAATTATCCATTCGCGACCCTATTTCTAACAATGGATTAAAATGCATACTCAAAAGTTCTACTGCATAACTAATAACCTCTTTTGTATCAACACTTCCATCTGTCTCTAAAGATAATGTTAATTTATTAAAATCTGTTATTCTTCCTACCATTTTATCTTCAACTTTATATTTAACCTTTTTAATCGGTGTATATATAGCATCTATTGCTATATAACCTACTGGCCAATCTTCTGTATTCAATTCTTCTGATAGTACAAATCCTTCTCCAGTATCAACCAAAAATTCCATTCTTACTTCTCTATCTGTTGTTACTGTTGCAATTACTGCTTCAGGATTAATTATTGTTAATTCTGGATCACATTTCAAATCTGCAGCTGTTATAATTTTTGGTCCTTGTATCAACAACTCCATTTTTTTTTCTCCAGAAACTTCAGATTTAACTACTATTTCTTTTATATTTAAAATAATATCAGTTAATGCTTCTTTTACTCCATCCATTACAGAAAATTCATTTAAAACTCCATCTATATAAACTCCTTTTATTGCAGCTCCTGGTATTGATGATAATAAAACTCTTCTCAATGCATTACCAACAGTATTCCCATAACCTCTATATAAAGGTTCTACTATAAAACTTGTTTTAAATTCGCTTTCTCTTTCTTCTGATACTTTTATATTCTTCACTATTTTTTCTATTTTTAGCATTTTTTCACTCCTTTAGCAAGGATTTTTTATCTTGAGTAGAATTCTACGATTAACTGTTCGTTCACATCAAAATCTAAATCTTTTTTTGTTGGCAATTCTAACACTTTTGTTTCAACTTTTTCTGCATTTAATTCCAACCATGCAGGAGTCTTTCTTTTCCCAACTACCTCTTTTATTATATCAACAGTTTTAGATTTATCTTTAACTTCTACTACATCACCTTGTTTTACTCTATATGATGCAATATTTACTTTATTCCCATTCACAGTAATATGACCATGACTTACTATTTGTCTTGCTTGTTTTCTAGTTTGAACAAAACCAGATCTGTAAACTACATTATCTAATCTTTGTTCTAAAAAAGTCAATAACAATTTTCCTGTTACTCCTTCTTTTCTATCTGCTTCTTTATAATATTTACTAAATTGTTTTTCCATTACCCCATATATAAACTTCATTTTTTGCTTTTCTTTTAATTGTATTGCATATTCTGATTCTTTTCTTCTATCATTAACTGTTCTATTTGATTTTTTATTCATACCTAACACTGTAGGATCAAGTCCTAATCTTCTACATTGCTTCATTATAGGCTCTCTATTTCTAGCCATTTAGCTTCTTCCTCCTTTCAACTATCCTTTTTTTATACTCTTCTTCTTTTCGGCGGTCTACATCCATTATGTGGAACTGGTGTAATATCTTTTATTTCTGTCACTTCTAATCCTGCTGCTTGTATTGCTCTTATAGAAGCTTCTCTTCCTGATCCAGGACCTTTTACTCTAACTTCTAATTTTTTCATTCCGGCATCCATCACTTCTTTTGCTACATCTTCTGCTGCTAATTGAGCTGCAAACGGAGTTCCTTTTTTGGTACCAGTAAATCCTGCAGTTCCAGAGCTTCTCCATGCAATTACATCTCCATCTTTATTTGTAATTGTTATTATTGTATTATTAAAAGTAGAATAAATAAATCCTATCCCACTTACATCACATTTCTTTTTTTTCTTTTTTGTATTTGCTAACTTTTTTTTAGCCACTTAAGCTACCTCCTTATACTAACTTTTTATTCTTTATTGCCATTTTAACTGGACCTTTTCTAGTCCTAGCATTAGTTTTAGTTTTTTGACCTCTTACAGGTAATCCTCTTCTATGTCTCAATCCTCTATAACACTTTATATCCTTTAATCTTTTAATATTTAATCTTACTTCTTTTCGAAGTTCACCTTCTACTTTATATTCATTTTCAATTATATCTTTCAAGATTTTAACTTCCGACTCTGTCAATTCCTTTACTCTTGTATCTTTATTTATTCCTGCTTTTTCTAAAATGTCATTTGATCTAGCTCTTCCTATTCCTAAAATATAAGTTAATGATATTTCAACTCTTTTATTTTTTGGTATATCCACACCGGCAATTCTTGCCACTTAATTTCCTCCTCTCATTTTCCAGTTTTTTCCATATTCTTACTATATTTTTGAAGATTTTATTAATCTCCTAAATACTTTCCTCAGTATATCTTATACAATTGTATAAGAAAATGCCCTACAGCAACATATACCTTTACAGCCTTTTTTTATCCTTGTTTTTGTTTGTGCTTTGGATTTTCACAGATTACCATTACTTTTCCTTTTCTTCTTATAATTTTACATTTATCACACATTGGCTTAACTGATGATCTTATTTTCATTTTAGTCTCCTTTCTTATTTTTTTCTATATGTAATCCTTCCTCTTGATAAATCATACGGAGACATTTCAACCGTAACTTTATCTCCTGGAAGTATTTTTATATAATACATTCTCATTTTACCTGAGATGTGACCTAATATTTCATGTCCATTTTCTAATTTAACTTTAAACATTGCATTGGGCAATGATTCTACTATTGTTCCTTCTAACTCTATAACATTTTTCTTTGCCATGATTTTCCCTCCTAAGAAAAGGTATCTATTTATGATATCAAATTTCATACAAAAAGTCCAGCTTTTTTTATACTTCACTCAATATTTTTGCTACTCCGTCTACTATTGCAATGGTATGTTCAAAGTGAGCAGACCTTTGTTTTTCTTCCATTACAGTTGTCCAATTATTTGCTAATAATTCTATTTTATATTTCCCTGTAGTTACTATTGGTTCTATTGTAAAAACCATTCCGTTTTTTATTTCACTTCCAATACCTTTTTTTCCAAAATTTGGTATTTTAGGTTCTTCGTGTAAATATTTACCTACTCCATGCCCACAATAATTTTTAATTATTACAAACCCTTGTTTTTCTATAAACTTCTGAATAGCATTTCCTATATCCGATACTCTATTTCCAACTTTAGCTTTTTTGATTCCAATATACACAGCTTGTTCCGTTATTTCTAATAATCTTTTATCATAATCACTTATTTTTCCTACAGCAAAAGTTTTAGCAGCATCTCCATAATATCCTTCGACTATTGTTCCTATGTCAATTCCAATTATATCTCCTACTTTTAATATTTTCTTTTTTGAAGGAATTCCATGCACTACTTCTTCATTTACTGTTGTACATATAGTTGCTGGAAAAGTAAACTTTCCAACTTTATAACCTTTAAATCCTGATCTAGCACCCTGTTTTATAATATAATTTTCTGCTATTTTATCTAATTCCCATGTACTTATACCCGGTTTTATATACTGAGGAAGAATATTATTTAACAATTCTGCTATTATTTTATTTGCTATTTGAATTTTATTTATTTCTTCTTTTGTCTTTAAAATAACCATTAATTGTTATTTTCTAATATTGAAAAGACTTCTTCAGTTATTTTATTTATTTCTTGTTCTCCATTAATTTCATTTAATATATTTTCTTTTTCATAATAATTTATTAACGGTTCTGTCTGAGTTTTATATATATTTATTCTATTATTTGCCGTTTCTTCATTATCATCTTTTCTTGTTATTAACTTACCACCGCAAAAATCACAAATACCTTCTTTTTTTGGTGGGGTAAACTTAATATGAAAACTACTCTTACATTTATTACATATTCTTCTTCCAGTTAATCTTAAAACTAATTCTTTATCTGATACATCAAAAGAAATTACAGAATCTAATTTTTTTCCCATTTCTGCTAATAATTTTTTCAAACTTTCAGCTTGAAAAATTGTTCTAGGAAATCCATCCAAAATAAATCCTTTTTCACAATCTTTTTCTTCTAATCTGTCTTTAATAATCCCTATTATGATTTCATCTGATACAAGTTTTCCACTTTCCATATTTTCTTTTGCTTTTAATCCCATTTCTGTTTTGCTCTCAACAGCAGCTCTTAAAATATCTCCAGTAGAAATTTGTGGAATCTTAAACTCATCAATTATTTTTTTTGCTTGAGTTCCTTTTCCAGCTCCCGGTCCACCCAATAACATTATATTCATTCTTTTTCCTCCTTTTTTACTTCTATAGAAATACAGAAATATTAACTTTTTTTAATTTTAATACTTCACTAGCCCTATAAATAAAGACAACAGTTTAGTAGTTACCTACCAAACTGTTATCATCTTTTCTATGACATAAAACCTTCATAATCTTTCATTACTAAATGTGCATCTATCTGTTGCACTGTATCTAATGCTACTCCTACCATTATTAATAATCCTGTTCCACTTAAAAACGCCGGAATATTAAATATTCCAAATATTACCATCGGTACTATTGCTATTGCTGCTAAATATAAAGCTCCGCCTAATGTTATTCTTGTAACGACTTTTTCCAAATACACTACAGTATCTAGTCCCGGTCTAATTCCTGGTACTGTTCCTCCACTTTTTTTCAAGTTTTCTGCAACTTTTTCAGGATCAAACATTATAGCTGTATAAAAAAATGTAAAGAAAATAACTAATGCTGCATATAAAGTAAGATATACAGGGTGAGTTGTACTAAACATTCGTTCTAAAATTATCTTCATATCTGATGCAGGTAATACTTTTACAAGCATACTTGGCATCATTAATAATACTGACGCAAAAATTATTGGAATTACTCCTGCTGTATTTATTTTCAAAGGCAAATAAGTTCTTGATGCAATTGAATTTTGACCAGAAAAACCTTTTCCTGCATATTGAATGGGAATTTTTCTTTGTGCTAATTGAAATAACACTATTCCAGCTATTATTAAAGCAGCTACAATTATTAAAAATATTCCTTTAAATAAGAAAAACTTATCTTCAGATATTTTTTGAATAGTTTGAATTATACCTGCTGGCATTCTTGCAATAATATTCAAAAATATAATTAAAGATATTCCATTTCCTATACCATTCACAGTTATTTGTTCCCCTAACCACATTAAAAATACAGTTCCTGCCGTTAAAATTGTTACAGTTGTAAAAACAAATAAAAATCCTGGATTCCTTACTAAGCCCATTGATTGTAACCACATAGTTACACCAAAACCTTGAATAGCTCCTATAAATATAGTAAGATATCTTGTCCATTGGCTAATCTTTTGTCTTCCAGAATCTCCTTCTTTTTGTATCTCTTCTAATTTAGGAAGTATTACTGTCAACAATTGAAATACTATTGATGCATTAATATATGGCATTACACCTAATGCGAAAATTGATATTTTTGTAAAAGCACCTCCGGAAAACATATTAATAAATCCTAATATGTCGCTTGTATCTACCATTGAAGTTAATCGTTCAATATCTACACCAGGGGAAGGAATATGAGTTCCTATCCTGGCAACCAAAAACATCATTAATGTATAAAAAATTTTTGTTCTTAATTCTGGTAATTTATTTATTCTTTTCATTTTATCTGAAAAAGTTTCTAACATTGATGGCATTACATCACCTCAACTGTTCCACCCGCTGCAATTATTTTATCCTTAGCAGAAGTTGAAATCTTATTAGTTTTAATTGAAAATTTCTTTGTTAATTCACCTTTTCCTAATACTTTCATTCCATCTTTTAGCTTTCTAATTGCTCCATTTTCTAACGCTATTTCAGGAGTAATCTCCGCTCCATCTTCAAATCTAGTTTCCAAAGTAGCAAGATTAACTATTGCATAATCTTTTTTGAATCTTGCATTTGAAAATCCTCTTTTAGGAACTCTTTTTAATAAAGGCATTTGTCCACCTTCAAAAGCAGCATTTATTGTTGCTCCTGCTCTTGATTTTTGACCATTACTTCCTTTACCAGCAGTCTTTCCCCATCCAGAAGATTCTCCTCTTCCTACTCTTTTTCTATTTTTCTTTGATCCTGGAGCTGGTGATAATTCATTTAAGTTCACTAGTTACACCTCCTCAACCTCTACCAAATATGATACTCTTTTTATTTTACCCAATATATCAGCTGTTGCTGAATGTTCTACTACACTATTCATTTTTTTTATTCCTAGCGATTTTAAAGTCGCTATATGATTTGGTTTTCTTCCAATCATACTTTTTACTAGCTTTATTTTAAGCTTTTTAGACATCACTAAACCTCCTAGCTTAATATTTCTTCTACAGTTTTACCTCTTAATTTTGCTACATCTTCAACAGTTCTCAATGAAGTTAATCCTTGTAGAGTTGCTTTTGCAACATTTATTTTATTTTTACTTCCTATTATTTTAGTAAGAATATTATGTACTCCTGCTAATTCTAATACATCTCTTGCAGATGATCCAGCAATTACTCCTGTTCCTTCAGATGCAGGTCTCATTATTACTTTAGTAGAACAAAATTCACCATCAATTCCATGAGGTAATGTTGTTCCCTTCAAAGAAATTTCCACCATATTTTTGTTTGCATCCATTATTGCTTTTTTGATAGCTGCAGGTACTCCATTTGCTTTACCATACCCTAGACCAATTTTTCCTTTTTGATTCCCAAGTGCAACCATTGCTGTAAAACTTATATTTCTTCCACCTTTTGTAGTTTTAGCAACTCTGTTTATTTTTAATACTTTTTCTTCAAATTCACTTTCCTTTTTAGGAGTGTATTTTTTTTGACTCAATGTTTTCCCTCCTTTTCTAGAATTTCAATCCAGCTTCTCTTGCAGCATCAGCCAACTTTTGAACTTTCCCTGTATATAAGTATCCATTTTTATCAAATACAACAGTTTCAATCCCTTGCGCTTTTGCTCTTTCAGCTAATTTTTTGCCAACTGCTTTTGCCGCCTCTTGATTTCCACCATTTTTCACTTCTTCTCTTAATTCTTTATCTAAAGTAGAAGCAGAAACTAATGTTACACCTTTTTTGTCATCAACTATTTGAGCAGAAATATTTTTTAAACTTCTAAAAACTACTATTCTTGGTCTTTCAGCCGTTCCTTTTAATTTATCTTTCATTCTAAGGTGTCTTTTTTTTCTTTTTGCTTGCCTATCAATTTTTTTAAACACGTATTTTCACCCCTTTAGCTATGCTTTCTTTCCTTCTTTTCTTCTGATTTTTTCGCCTTCATATCTAACTCCTTTTCCTAAATAAGGTTCCGGAGGTCTATGAGCTTTAATATTTGCTGCCACTTGTCCAACTATTTCTTTATTAATTCCCAATACAGTTACTAGATTATTCTTTTCTATTTTAAATTCAATCCCATCAACTGGATCTATTTCAATTGGATGCGAATATCCTAAAGACAAAGTTAATCCTTTACCATTTGCCTTTGCTCTATATCCTACTCCAACTAATTCCAATTTCTTTTCAAATCCTTCAGAAACTCCTATAATCATATTAGCCAATAAAGCTCTTGTTGTTCCGTGCATTTGCCTTGATTCCATCAATTCATTTTTTCTCGCTATATTTATAGCGTTTTCTTCTTGAGTTATTGCTATATTTGCATTTATATCTTGTTCTAACGTTCCTTTTGGTCCTTTTACTGTTACTTTTGAATTTTCAAGAATAACACTCACTCCAGCTGGAACTATTATTGGTTTTAAACCT
>Ga0307991_1000809_pt1 | contig 22610 bp, 15 predicted proteins | sample EllFjometagen131_FD_203146 | JGI IMG/M metagenome (GOLD analysis project Ga0307991, IMG submission 203146) | Marine microbial communities from Ellis Fjord, Antarctic Ocean - #131 | ecosystem: Environmental > Aquatic > Marine > Unclassified | place: Southern Ocean | collected 2014-10-08 | reverse complement strand
ATCCCCAGGGTGGCACAGACTGCCGCCAACTCACCGCTGTCGATAAAATCAACTGTCGGAGTGAGGGTCAGGAGGAAGGTGGCAAAAGCAATTAAAAAAATCAATCCCGGGATAATTCGAAAATATTTCAGCATAATAATATACCGTCTTCTATCATCTGTAGGATAACCAGGCAAAACATTACTACAGCTTCAACTAGCCCGGCATAAAATAATCTATTTTAAATATTTGAAAACAATTTATAATGACAAAATCCATACCTGTAGATAGTATTATATGGAATGAATAAACAACTACCATTAAAAATAATCTTAATCCTTTCTATAACCGCCGGTTCGCTCTTATTCCCCGCCGGGGGACATACCGCCCGGGCCCGGATCCAGAATAAGACCAATACCCCTTACCGGGGAGCGATCGTCGTCCGGGATGATACCGGAGAGGCCGTCTTCGAGAAGAATAGTGAAACCCTCTGCTACCCCGCCAGTATAATCAAGCTGATGGTGCTTCTAGTCATCCAGGAAAAGATCGAAAAAGGATCCCTCAATCTCGATGACCGGGTAATCTGCACCGCCGAGGCCGCCCGGATGGGAGGATCCCAGGTTTATCTGAAGGAGAATGAGATCTTCACCATCGAGGATCTTCTCTACTCCCTCATCATCCAGTCCGCCAATGACTCCGCCGTCGCCCTGGCCATTCACGTAGCCGGATCCAAAGACGGCTTCGTCGAGATGATGCAGAAAAAGGCCCGAGAACTTGGGATGAATGACACCAAGTTTCACTCGGTCCACGGGCTGCCGCCGGGGAGAAACCAGGAGCCTGATCTCAGTACTCCGAATGACATCGCGATCCTCTCCCGGGAACTTCTCCAGCACCCGGAGATACTCCGTTACACCTCCACACCAGTCCGAGGCTTCAGGGACGACACCTTCGAGATGCGGAGCCACAACCCACTTTTGGGGAACTTTGATGGATGCGACGGCCTCAAGACCGGATACTTCCGGGCCGGTGGATTCTCGATCGCTGCCACCGCCGACCGGGACGGTCTCCGACTGATCGCGGTGGTAATGGGATCGAAGAAGAAAGAGGATCGGAACAGCTCCGTCCGGAATATCCTGGCTCAGGCCTTCTCCTCCCTCCCCGCCCCGGAACCGGGGAAAGAGCCAACTAAAACCGTCCGAAAGAAAAAAAGAATACCCACTGTCAAATCCAGGGTTGCCGACGACCCCCTGGAAACCATAGCTATCTCTGACAACACTCTGGCGACTGATGATCTTAAAAAGAAACCAACTGAAGAGACAGATGATGAAGGCGGCGGATTCTGGACAACTCTTTTCTACATCCTCCTCTTCCTGATCCAGGCGGGCCTCTTCTTCTGGCTCGGGCGGAAGAGCAAACCGGACAATTCCTCCGGATTTCCCCCTACAATTCTCAGTAAGTAATACTGAAGATCAGGAAACGAAATGGACCTTCGAAGGAAAATATTCCTACGGCTAGTCCTGTTGATATTCTTGCTGATCGCGGCGATCGGCACCATGACGTGGGTTCTGGAACAAGATACAACGCCCCATAACACAGTATTCGCGGTCATCGTTATCGCCGCGCTCGGTGGAGGGATCTTCCTGCTCGGCATTCTGCTCGCCAGGGCGAGCGCCCACATGTCAACCTGCGAAGTAGATCAACTGACGAAATCACTACGCGAAAGCGAAGCGCGGTTTAAGGGCATCTTTGACAATATGAGCAGCGGAGTCGCGGTCTATCAGGCTATAGACAATGGCATCGATTTTGTCTTCCTCGACTTCAATCATGCCGCTGAAAGGATCGACAAGATCGCCCGGGATGATTTGATCGGCCGACCGGTGACCGAAGTATTTCCCAAGATCGAGAATGTCGGACTCCTCGATGTCTTCCGGCGTGTCTGGCGGACGGGAGAACCAGAGTATTATCTGGTTTCGGCCTACAAAGACGAGCGAATCGAGGGTTGGTGGAAAAATTACATATATCGACTTCCGGCGGGAGAGATTGTCGCGATCTATGACGACGTGACGGAGCGCAAACAGACCGCGCAGATGATCGAGGAGTGGAGGACGCGCTATCAAGCCGCAATCGACGCGAGCGGACAGATTCTCTATGACTGGGATTCATCAACGGGCGAAGCGGTCTATGCCGGACGCCTCGACGCAATTCTTGGTTATACGCAGGAAGAGATGGCGGGAGGACTGAAGCGATGGAAGGATCTGATTCATCCCGATGACTTGCCGGGCTTTAACGCTATAATGAAGCAAGGATTGGAGACTGGAGGATCGATGCATGGGATTTACCGTGTTCAAAAGGAGAGCGGCGAATACGCCGATATTGAAGACACGGGAAAATTTATTATGGACTCCCAGGGCAATCTGTTCCGCAGGCTTGGCTTCCTCAAGGATATCACCAAGCTCAAACAAGCTGAGATAAAACTGTCTCAAAGTGAAGAAAAATTCAGTGCTTTAGTAGAAAACATGTCGGATTTTGTTTTTCTGATTGATCCTGAACTAAGAATAATTATGCTAAACCAGGCCGCCAGTAAATTAATCGGTGACAAAACAGAAAATATTATTGGGAAACAAGTTTCCGATATATTTCCACCTCATATCTCTGAAATGTATGAAGAAGGCTTACGAAATGTTTTTGAAAAATCCACCCCGCTGGAAACAGATTCCATATTGCAGATAAACAATTCTAATTTATTTCTTAATACCAGATTAAATCCGATATTAGACGACAGAGGAAAAGTTAGAGCGGTAATTGGCGTTAGCAGAGACATCACGGAACGGAAGAAGTCTGAGGAAGCGCTGCTGGCAAGCGAAGAGAGATACCGGGCGGTGGCTGAGGACACCCCGGTCTTAATCTGCCGTTTCCTCCCCGGCAGCGAAATCACCTATACCAACGACGCCTACTGCAAGTACTTCGAGAAGAAGCCCGAGGAGTTGGTCGGTTCATCATTCCTGGCACTGATTCCCGAGGAGGAGCGGGAAACCGTGGTAAAAATCATCCTGGCACTGACGGTCGAATCTCCAACACAGTCGCACGAACATCGTGTGATCGCCTCTAGCGGTGAAATCCGCTGGCAACGCTGGACCAACCACGCGCTGTTTGACGCCAAAGGCAAACCAATCGCCTACCAGTCCATCGGTGATGACATCACCGACCGCAAGCGAGCGGAAGAGGCTATAAAACAACGCGAGCGGTACCTGGTTAGACTGAATGATGCCGCGCAGACTCTTCTAATCCCGAGATCATTGGTCCCATTTCAGGAGTTCGTTGACAGGATCGGACCAGCCTCCGATGCCAGCCGCGCGTACGTTTTCATTAACTATCGCGGGTCCGACGGCGAATTGATTGCCGGCCGGAAGGCCGAGTGGTACGCGGGGGGTATCAAGACCAAGATTGACAATCCACTTCCGCGAGACCTTTCTTACAACAAAGATCTGCCTCGCTGGGGAGAGATTCTATCGCGGGGCAAGGGGATCAACAGCCTCGTGGCGGACTTTCCGGAGAGAGAACGCAAAATTCTTGAACCGTATGGAATCCGGTCTGTTTTGATTATTCCGATCATGATAGAGAATGAGTTCATCGGATTCATCGGCTTCAACAACTGTATTTCGGACCGCAAGTGGAACGAGATCGAAGAGACCTTCCTGCGGGCGGCGGCGAATGACCTGGCTCAGGCGATCAGGCGGGCACAATCGGAGGAGAAGGTACTGGCGTCTCTTAAAGAGAAAGAAGTACTGCTGCGCGAAATTCACCATCGCGTCAAAAACAACATGCAGGTCATTGTCAGCCTGCTGAGGATGCACTCGAGAAGGGCCAATGATCAACTGGTGGAGCAGGTCTTCAATGACTGTCGGGACCGGGTATATGCCATGTCATTGATTCACGAAGCGCTGTATCAATCTGATGACCTGGCCCGGATCGACCTTGAAGCCTATCTAAATAAACTCTGCCGCAACCTGAACCAGGTGTACGGCGCCTCGAGTAAAGGGATTATGCTGAAGGTTAATCCGTGCAGCCTGGTGCTGGACATAGATCAAAGCATTACGGTAGGGATGGTGATCTCTGAACTAATCACTAACTCCATCAAACATGCCTTCCCCGAAGGAAAAGGGGGGACGGTATCGATCAGCCTGACCGGCTTGGATAAGGATAATGTTGAACTGATCGTTGAAGATAACGGGAAAGGCCTGCCGTTGGAGATTGATATCCTGAACCCGCCGTCGCTGGGATTGCAGTTGGTTGTTTCGGCCATAACACGGGAATGGGGCGGAAGTATCGAGGTGGAACGGGACGGCGGCACACGGTATGTCATCCGCTTCAAATGCAATAGCACTAACTAGAGCTTACTCGAAAAGCTCGTAAGCTCTCAAATCACAAAATCCAAGCACCAAAATCCAAATAATATCCAATGAACAAAATAATAAATTCCAAAGAAAATCTCAAAACCAGGCGAAGTTTTGCAATTTAAAGATTTGGAATTGGGAATTTATTTGGATTTGGGTGCTTGGATTTTGGAACTTCCTTACTCGAAACCCTTTTCGAGTATGATTTAACTAGATCCCACTGATCACCGATCAGCTCATCTCTATTTCGTCAACGACACTTTGCTCCTGTCCTTTCTCCCCATCCCCTACTCCGATGGTAAAATATTCAAAATAATGCGACACAAAAGGTCGAACCTTATGTGTCGCATTAATATTGCTCTCTCATGAGTCTTTATGATATCCCTTATTCCCTAATCAAGATATCAGGTGGCCAGCCAGGGACCCGTACCAGTGTCATGTCCTGATTTAAAGTTGTCACTTTTTCTTGGTAATATTCAGTGTTTTTCCCCTCCACCTCACCCACTTTATATAGCCGCAAACCAGCCGTCGCTCTTCGAGCTTCCGCCTTCGCACTCCGTGCTATGGCGGACCAGATGGCGGGTCAAGAAAAACGCAAAATTCGCAAGAGTTTCGGACAAGTGCGCATTCGATGTTCGAAGTTGAGTGCACTGCCCGCCGAAGCTTTAGCGAAGGCTGGTTGGAAGTTCAACCACTGCCCACTCCCCACCCCCTACCTCACCACCGGAATATCACTCGACCCCCCGAAATAAACCCGGGTGACACCTTTCGCCGCCCAGAGGCCGGAAGGACCACGGAAGATTCCAATACCATCGGTGCCGTTGCCGCTGTAATCGGCCGGAGGCCGGACGGAAGATCCCGGCATCCCAGACTCCGTCACCGTTGTAATCACCGGGGACCGGTTCATCGGTCGAACCTCCGAAGTAGGTCCGGGTCACTCCCTTGATCGCCCAGAGGCCATATTATCACTATACTACAATTATATAATCTTTTTTTGCAAAATAGTAGGGGACGGTCTTTTAAACTAATCTTTTTCCTTCCCGAGTAGGATGGGAGATCTTTCATTTCAACTCTTACTTCCCTCCACGCCGGCCCGCCGGCCGGCGTGGTCTTCGCGCAGTCTCCCCCGCCTACGCCCCGAATTTTAATCAGGGTTTATCGGGAATCTGACTTAATTCTGCACCTTGCAAACTGTATCCTAAATCTGTTACTATCCTCTCTTTTCTCGATTAGAGATCAATTAAAACGCAAGCTTTCAGTAAACCCCGTCGCCTCGTGCTCGCAACGGCGACCTTCAGGTCGCCATCGTGTGGCAGCCGACCCCGGTCCCGGTGGGACTCCCCGCCGGCGGGGTCCCTACCGGGAAAGGCTGACACTACGAGAGGACGGAGTTCACTGGAACATTGCTTACAAAGATCGCAGATGATAACCGCAACTAACTTACGCAAACAATTCGGAGACCAGGTCCTCTTCGAGAACGCCTCATTCTCACTTGGACCCGGGGAACGGCTGGGCCTGGTGGGACGCAACGGCAGCGGCAAGTCCACGCTCTTCCTGATGATCACGGGTGAAGAACCATGTGATACCGGAGATATCGTAACACCAAAAGATTATAGAATCGGCCATCTGGACCAGATGCTCCGCTGCGAGGAACCGACTGTCCTGAAAGAAGGCTGCCGGGGACTCTCTCCGGAGGAGAAAGATGATACCTGGAAAGTAAAGAAGATCCTCTCAGGCCTGGGTTTCGCGGAAGAAGACTTCGAGAGATCACCATCCGAATTTTCCGGCGGCTACCAGATGAGGATCGCTCTGGCCCGGCTACTGGTCTCCCGACCCGATCTTCTCCTCCTTGATGAGCCGACCAACTTCCTCGATATCCTATCTATCCGCTGGCTGACCGGCTTTCTTCGGTCATGGCCGGGCGAACTGATGATCATCAGCCATGACCGGGCGTTTATGGATAATATCATCACCCACACTATGGGGATCCACCGGCGGGCGATCCGGAAGATACACGGCGCCACCCAACGGTATTACCAACAGATCCTGGCCGAGGAGGATGTCCACGAACGGCGGCGGGTCAACGATGAGAAAATCCGGAAGAAAGAGCAGGAGTTCATCAACCGGTTCCGGGCGAAAGCTCGCCGGGCCAGCCAGGTCCAGTCAAGGGTAAAGCGTCTGGAAAAGATGAAACTGACCGACCGGCTGGGATCCATCGAGAACCTGGACTTCTCCTTTGCATATACCCCCTGCCCCGGCAAGAATGTCATGACCGTCGATAATATCTCCTTCAGCTATTCCGCCGACACGCCGAACCTGATCGATTCGTTCTCGTTCACCATTCACGCTGACGATAAGATCTGCATCATCGGGCGCAACGGGGCCGGCAAATCGACCCTGTTGAGGCTGCTGGAGGGGAAGTTAATCCCCCGGAATGGCGAAGTGAAGACGCATCCCCGGGTACTGATCTCCTCTTTCGATCAAGCCGATGCCGGTGACCTGCACGCCGAACATACCATAGAAGAAGAGATCCTCTCCTCGCTCGCCATTGGGGATAGGGGGAAGGCGCGCGCGATCTGCGGGACGATGCTATTCTCCAAAGATAATGCGTTAAAGAGAATAGCGGTCCTCTCCGGAGGAGAGATCTGCCGGGTGATGCTGGGGAAGGTCATCGCCACCCCTGCCAACCTTCTTATGCTAGATGAACCGACCCATCACCTGGACATAGAGTCATGTCATGCCATTATCCATTCACTGAAAGAATTCGAAGGATCCGCCCTCATCGTCACCCATGATGAATATTTCCTGCGCGAAGTCGCCACGAAACTGATCGTGCTTCAGGGAGGCAGCATCCAGGTCTTTCTCGGAGGATATGATGAATTTCTGGAGCAAGTAGGATGGATGACGGAAGAACCCGGCAAGAAAAACGAGCGGACTGTTAAGAAGGTTAATAAAGCGGAGCTACGGAGAGAGAAAGCGGAGCGAAGAAATCTCTACAACAAAACGGTCAGGCCGCTGAAACGGGGGATTGAACGAATGGAGAAAGAGATTGCGGCCATGGAAGAGGAGCATGGAGATATCACCCGGGACCTGATCACCGCCTCGGAGAAACAGATCGTCCCGGATATACTACGCCTGAACCGGGAACTGGCGGAACTGGAACGAAAAACAGAACAAAAGTATGAAGATTACTACCGGGTCCACGCCGAGTACGAAAAGAAGAAATCACAGATCACAAATAATGGAACATAGCTTCACAACTTTTTTCACCGCAGAGGCGCAGAGAACGCAGAGAACAAACAGAGGAGAGCACAACTATTTTATTTCAATAGGAAGCGCAAGTTATAATTAAATTAAATATCTATGGTAGTTGTTTTTTGTTTTTCTCTGCGTTCTCTGCGCCTCTGCGGTGAAATTGTCTATATTTCTGTCTTTGCGGTTTGTTTTATTCTCCCGAAGCAGCAACCTAATAATCATGTGATAAGCACGATCACGATACCCCAGATGATCAGGAGGGTATTGCTGATCGCGTAGGGTACGGTATAGCCCAGCGCCGGGACCTGGCTTTTAGCCGCCTCGGTGATCGCGCCCAGTGCCGCTGTTGTTACCCGGGCACCAGCATTTACGCCCAGGTTGATGGCCGGGTCGAACTTGAAAAGATAGCGGCCAAGGAGAATACCAGAGATCATCGGAATCGTGGTGGCCGCTACCCCGGCGAAGAAAAGAGCCAGGCCCAGCTGTTGGAAGCCGGCCACGAAGCTCGGTCCCGAGTCAATGCCAACCGCGGCTATAAACATCGTCAGCCCCACCGAGTTCATAATCCAGAGGGCCGGGGCCGGAATCCGGCCGAAGGTCGGATGGACCGAGCGGAGCCAGCCAAAGATCAGTCCGGCGATCAAGGCTCCGCCGCTGGTCGAGAAAGAGAGCGAGACGCCGCCGATCCGAATCGCGAGGGCCCCGAATAAGCCGCCCAGGAGAATCCCGAATCCAACAAAGACCATGTCGGTCATCGTGGTCTCCCGATCGACATAACCGACCTTGTTGACGATCCTCTCCACGTCTTTAGCCGCGCCTACCAACCGCAGCCGGTCGCCCCGGTTAAGTTTCAGCCCCGCGTTAACCGGAAGATCCTGCCCGGACCGGACCACCCGCCGGAGGAAGACCCCGTGCGCCGCCCGGCGGACAAAATCGGAGGCGGCTAGATCGGCCAGGGTTTTACCGGCGATTCGTTTATTGGTCAGAACAACGTCAATCCCTTCTACCGGGACATCGAGCAGCTCCCGGTCTTCCACCTCCGGGCCAAAATCCTTCTCCCCGTTCTCGACCAGGTCCTTATGGAGCCCAGCCGCAACAAAGATATCCCCCTCCTGGAGAACGATCCCCGGTTCAGTCTCCATCAGCTTCCCATCCCGGTGAATCCGTTCGATCACTAGCTGCTGATCGGTAAAAAGTTTCTCAACCTCCTCCACTGTCTTGCCGGACAGATCCTTGTTTTCAAGCCGGTAACTGCGGGAGGTGAAGACCCGGTAAGCGGAAAGCCCCGTCATCTCCTTGCCCCCCGACATCTTCTTCTCATACTCCCGACAGGCATCGGGCAGATTCACTCCCAAAAGTTTCGGCCCCAGGGAGGATAGGATCCAGGCGGTGCCCGCCGTCCCGAAGATATAGGTAACCGCGTAAGCCACAGGGATATGATTAACCATTGTTTTTACCTGGGCATCAGGAAGTCCGAGATTTTTGATGGTGTCAGTTCCCACCCCGATAACTGCCGATATCGTCTGCGATCCCGCGAATAGGCCGGCCGCGGTTCCGGAATCGAAACCGGCCAGCTTAGCGCAGACCCAGGTAACCGCCAGACAGAGAACGCAGATGATAACCGCGAAGAACACCTGGGGCAAACCGTCGCTTTTCAAGCCCCGGAAGAACTGCGGCCCGACACTGTATCCGACGGCAAAAAGGAACATCAGGAAAAATACTGCCTTCAAGTCGGGTGAAATCTTGATGCCAAGCTGACCAACCAAAACCCCCATCAGGAGCGTTCCGGTCACGGCCCCCAGGCTAAAAGTTCCGACTTTAATATTACCAATCCAGTATCCCAACCCCAGTACTAAAAAAACCGCCAGTTCCGGATAAGTCCGGAGCGTATGTACCAGCCAGTGCATATCATCCTCCTTATATATTTGACAGGATCACAGGAAATAGATCATAGGCCAGGTGAACCCGAACAATCCGGTATATCCTGTTATCCCGTCTTAATTGCATCAAATTTCTTGAGGCGAAGTCGAGTCTTTTAATGATTTACCACAGCCTTTTCATTAAACGAAAGTATTTTCCAGATCAAAGAAGATAGATTATTTTTCTTCCCAAACCGGGGCCGGTTGTGGCATAAATTAACGCTTCCGGCTCCAACTGAATTTTGAAGAGATAATATCATAATCAGGTCGGGGCAATACTGAAAATAAACTATTTATAAACCCCTTATAATTTTAAGAAATTATTTTTATGAAGAGAACCACACAGAATCAGGTCACGAAAAAAAGGAATAAAAAAAAAGTCTGGGAACTGCCCCTTGATCCCATTGAAGCCGAAGCTCTTGAACTCCCTGACAATCCCGATCTCCTCTTCCGCTTCGCGGTTTACGGAGATAATCAGCGGGGGATCCCAATTCATCGACGGGTCGTCGAGGATATCGTCCTCTCGGGCGCCGAGGTAGTTCTCCACGTGGGAGATTATGTCCAGGATGGTTTGAAGGCGGAGCAATGGGATCTTCAATTCGGGGAACCAGCCAAACCACTGCTGGAGAATACCGTCTTCCTCGGGGTCCAGGGTAACCACGACAAGAACAGCCACCGCTATTACGAGATAGTCTCTCCTCCCGGCGGCAACTCCTGGTTCAAAGCTGTCCATGGTCCGGTCGCCTTCTTCGGCCTGGACAGCACCCGGAAAATCTCCCAGCAGGCCGACTGGCTCCGGAAGGAACTTTCCAACTCGGAGGAGAAGTGGAAGATCGCCTTCTTCCATGAGGCTCCCTATTCCTCTTCCTGGCCCTGGCCCGGGGGGTCACTTAAGACCAGAGAACATTTCCTTCCCGTCCTGGAGGAGTTCGGCATTGACCTAGTCTTTGCCGGGCATATCCATAACTACGAGCGATTCCATAAGGCGGGGATCCCTTATATCATTACCGGCGGCGGGGGGGACACCCTCTCCAATCCCAACCAGCTCCCCAACCCCCACATGATCTGGTCCGCCAGACTACACAATTTCTGCACGGCTGATGTCTACGCAGACCGGATCGAGGTTCTGGCACGGGACCTCCGAGGGGTTCCATTTGACGGCATTACCCTGGAGAAGGAGAACGGCATCCGCGAGGTGGAGATAGCTGACCGGAGGAGTTATACCGATTCCCCCCCAATCCAGGGCAAAGAAAACTCATCCCGCCGCCCACCACGAAAGACAGCCAGGCAAAGAAATTAGCTTCGCAACTTATTTAACCGCGGATTAAACGGATTATGCGGATTAGAGAAAAAAACAATCCAACTTGCCCTAGGTTTACCGTGGTCAATGCCGTTTAATCCGCGGTTTATTTAAATTTTCGGGTCCGGCTATAGATCCGAAAGGATCTCTTTCACCGATTCGTACCAGTCGTTGATGTGCTGGCCATGGCGGTAGCCCCTATTGACGAATCTGTAATATGCCGCCTCACTGATCCGGAGGTGAATCTCGTGCCGGTCGAGGGGCCTGGTCTGGGGTTTAGGGGCAGCAGTCTTTACTGCCGTCGCGGCCTTCTTCCCTGCCGATTTTTTAACCGCCGGCTTCTTCACAACTGTATTTTTCGCGGGAGCCTTTTTAGCCGCTGGCTTCTTCACAATCGTCTTTCTCGTAGTTACCTTCTTCGGAGCCGCTTTTTTCGCCACCGGCTTTTTTACAGCCGTCTTCTTAACAACCGCCTTCTTAACAGCCGTCTTTTTCGCAGCGGCGGGTTTTGAAACCTTTTTAGTTGCCATGATGACATCTCCTCAATTTAAATGTTTAAAGTCTTGCTCGCTTCCTTGTTTGGAAGATTTGAACAGGAGGTATATGTCACGATCGTCGGGAACAGTCAAGGGAAGAATACATTGCCGCGTAGGCAATAAATTCACCTATGGTTGCAGCTAAAAAGGGTCTTGATCCAATCCCAGATAAAAACGAAGACCCTAGAGTTGAAAGACTGGATAGATTCGTAGTGCAGGGCTTCAGCCCTGCCTCGGCTGAGCAGGGCTAAAGCCCTGCACCACGAAAAATATTACCTTGAGGTTTATTTTCCCTGTTCCGGGTTCCCACTCTTGAAATCCGGATAAGATCTATTATTGAACTGGGGCATCTCCACCCTGAGCGGTTCCAGCTTGCGCGTCTTCTTCCTTCTCCATCTTCATCCGGTAGGCATCGGAACGGGTCAGTTCGAACTTATCCAGAAACTTCTCCTGGAAAGCCTGCATGTATAGAAAGATACCCGGGGTAATAAAAAGTGTGATCACCTGGGCAAACGCCAAGCCGCCCACTATCAGGAGTCCGAGCGGTCGCCGGGCGGCGGCATCAGCTCCCATACCGATAGCGATCGGAAGTGTACCCATAATGGTCGAGGCGCCGGTCATAAGAATCGGGCGGAATCGGGTCAAGCACGCGTCATAGATGGAATCGAATGCGTTCTGTCCCTCCTCCATGTTCTGCTTGGCGAAATCCACCATCATGATCCCGTTTTTGGAGACGATCCCCAGGAGCATGAAAACCCCGATGTAGGCATAAAGAGAGAGCTCGGAGCCAAAGATCCATAGCGTCAGTAGACCGCCAAAGGCCGCGGGGGGAAGAGTGGTCAGGACCGTAAAAGGATGAATATAACTCTCATAGAGTATTCCCAGGATTACATACATAATAAAGACGGCGACCACCATCAAAACAATCAGACTCTGAATCGCCTCCTCAAACTCCTGGGCCTGCCCCTGCATAACTCCACCTACCGCAGCAGGAAGAACTTCCGCCGCGATCTTCTGGAGGGCATTCGTCGCGTCACCGAGCGGCACTCCCGGGGCCAGGTTATAGGAGAGCGTAGCGGCATTGAGCTGGTTGTGGTGGGGAACATTCTGAGGGGCTACCGTGGGGACCGTATCCGTGATCGAATTCAGGGGGACCAATTTGCCGGTAGTGGAAGATCTTACATAGATTTTGTTTAGATCGCTGGGAATTCTCCGGTCCGCATTTATAGCTTCCAACATCACCCAGTACTGATCAACATCGGTAAGATAGGTTGTAGTTCTTCCCTTAGCAAACGCGTTAGTGAGCGCGGTCTCAATATCCGAAGCCGTAATCCCCAGGGCCGAAGCTCGATCCCTCAAGAAATTGATATTCAATTGGGGAAGATCCAGCTTCACGCTGCTCTGGATTCCGCTGAAATAGGGAAGCTCCCTCATCTTCGCCTCCATCTCCGCAGCGGCTTGATAAACCTGGTCACGAGTCTGCCCGGAAAGGACGTAGGAATACTGGCTGCCGGTCGCAGTACTCTCCGCACCAGCACTCAAGATCAGTGAGGGGAGAGGCATGATATAAACCATCCCCAGATCGGATAACGCGTAAAGCGATTGGTTAACTTCCGCCACCACCTCTTCGATCGGCTCCCTCTCATCGGTCGGCTTCAGAGTGGCGATGACCATCCCGTTGGATTGATCCGATCCGGTATTCTGCCCGGTCATGGTGAAGAGATCCTCAATCGCCGGGTTCTTTAAAATAATCTCGTTGATCTGCCTCTGGAAATCCTTCATCTGGTCGGTAGATGTACCCTGTTGCGACTCAAATATCCCGTAGAAAAGACCACTATCCCCGATCGGCATAAAGGTCTTGGGAAGCGCGTTGAAGAGGAATACAATTCCCACCAGGCAGCCCAGACCGCCCAGAATGGTGAGGAATTTCTTATGCAAAACCCATTTGAGCCCCACCGCATATTTATCCACGATACTCTTGATAAACGCGTCGGAGAACTTCTCAATCCTGGTTTTAGTCGCTTTCCCCCCTTTAAGCACCCGGGCACACATCATGGGGGAGAGAGTCAGGGCCATTATAGTCGAGACGGTAATAGCGAAGATTACTGTCAGGGCGAACTCCTTAAAGTTCCTCCCTACCACCCCGGCCATAAAAACCAGAGGAATGAAGACCACAATCAGAGCAATACTGGTAGAGATGACCGTACCGGTGATCTCCTCCATGCTCCTGATGGCTGCCGCCATAGGCTTCTTCCCGGCCTGAATATGCCGGACGGTATTCTCCAGAACCACGATCGAGTCATCGACCAGGAAACCGATCGAAAGAGTCAGGGCCATCAGGGAGAGATTGTCCAGACTGAATCCAGCGAACATCATGACCAGAAATGTCCCGAAGAGTGTGACCGGGAGTACGGCGGCCGGAATCATAGTATCGGAGATCCGACCCAGGAAGAGGAAGATGATCAGGACCACCAGGATCAGGGCAATTACGATAGTTGTCTCCACGTCCTTGATCGAGGCTTGGATCTGGATTGCCTTATCATAGAAAATATTAACTTTGAGAGAACCGGGAAGCGTCGGCGCGATCTCATCCAGAAGCGCTCGCACCCTCTGGGAGAGTGCCACCGTATTGGCGCCGGAGGAGCGAGTAGCCGCGATGGTAACGGCGCCACCCTTCATTCCTTTATCATTGTTTCCATAGGTGATATCGACAAGATCGTTATCCAGGCTATCGATGGCTCTGCCGACATCGCTGATCCGGACCGGTCCACCATTCCGATAGGCAATGATTAGATCTTGATACTGCTCCGGCTCAATTAACTGCCCCTGCGGCTCGATCGAGAAGGTCTTGAAGTTTCCGTTCAGATCACCGCCCGGAATTGTCACCGTTCCGGTATTAAGAGCCCGGGCCACTTCATCAAAACCGATACCCAGATAGGATAACTTATCCGGATCCACCATCACCCGGATAGCGCGTTTCGCTCCATAGACTTCGACCTTCGATATCCCCTCGATCATGTTGATCCGCTGGCCGATCGTCTTATGGGCATAGTCATAGAGTTCACCCCCAGTCATGGTCTCGGAGGTAAGCATGATATATATAATCGGCTGATCGGCCGGGTTATTCTTGTCGTAAGTCGGCGGAGAGGGAAGATCGCCGGGAAGATCGGCCGTAGCCCGGGTGATCGCCGCCTGGACATCCGGGGCCGCCAGGTCAACATTCTTATCCAGCTCAAAGCTGAGAGTAATCGAGGTAATACCGGCTTTATTGTCTGAGATAATGGTCTCGAGACCGGGTATCTCCATACACTGATCTTCTATAGGCGAAGCACAGGACGAAGCCATCATCTGGGGACTGGCGCCGGGATAGCTGACCGAGATCGTCATCACCGGATAATCAACCGAGGGGAGATCACTGACCGGGAGTTGAGTATAGGCGATCAGACCGCCCATCAGGAGTGTCACCACAATCAGAATGGTCATGATCGGGCGACGGATAAATTTTTCTGAAAAGGCCATTATTTTTTTCCTTCGTAAAAAAATAGTTTATTTAAACGCAACATGCAAATCCTCTTCGGCGGTGTTGGGAGATACTGGAATTATTTGTTTGATTGCTTTTTAGCATCAGCGCCGGAGGCATCAGCTTCTTTCTTCTCATCTCCGGCCTGCACCTGAACTTTGGCGCCGGGGGAAAGACCCATCTGGCCATAGGTAACAACCTTCTCTCCAGTCTTGATTCCCTTCTCAATAATTACGTTGTCGCCTTCGACCTGTCCCACCGTGATTTCATCCCGTAGATCGGCTTTATTATCATCGGTAATCACATAGGTATACATACCATTCTGGCCGAGCTGGACGGCGGCCCCCGGAACCAGAACCGCGTCTTTCGCGGTAGAGACGATAAGCTTGACGTCCGCGAACTGGCCCGGCCAAAGAATCCGGTCCGGGTTGGGGACGGTAGCCCGGAGAGAGATTGTTCCGGTCGTATCATCGATGGTGTTGTCAGTCATCTGGAGTTCGCCGCTATAGGGACCATTGGAATCACCGGCAGGAGAGATCTCCACTTTCAGAGTTGTCGCCGCCATAGCCGCTTTTACCTCAGGAAGATTCCGTTCGGGGAGAGAGAAATCGATATAGAGAGGATCAATGGACTTAATATTCACCAGAGGATTGCCGCTGTTGGCGGTGACAATGTTGCCGGGATCAACCAGCCTCTTCCCGGTTACCCCGTCAATCGGAGAAGTTATCAGGCAGTAATTCAGATTGATCTGAGCCAGTTCCACAGCGGCTTTATCCAGCGCTACCTGTGCCTGAGAGGCTGCGGCATCGGTCTTATAGGTATCAAAATCCTGCTGCGAGATCAATTTCTTATCAATCAATTTCTTATTCCGTTCGAATATTTCAAACTTCAGCTTCGCGTCAACCTGATCCGCGGCCAGAGCGGCCTTACTTTTATTGAGTTCGGCCTGATACTCCCGGGGGTCGATCGTAAAAAGAGGCGTGCCGGCTTTTATCTCCTTGCCTTCTTCAAAATAGACTTCCTTGATCTGGCCGGTAACCTGGCAAACAATATCAACGTTATTGGGAGTAGCAAGATTCCCGAACATATCAATATAAATAGGCACATCCTTCGTGAAGGCAACGGCGATCTTGACCGGACGAGGGGGAATCTCCGGAGCCGCCTCCTTTTTCGAGCAGCCAGCTATCAACAAGCTAACCGAGATTATCATCACCAGGCCGGCGATTGCCTGAACCCTATATCGGAATTTTTCATGTATCTTATTATCTGCTCTCATATTTGTTTAGCCTCCTGAATCCAGCGCATTCAACTTTAATAACGCCTGATTATATAGTTAAACGAAACCCTATTTTTTTCTTTCAAAGCTGAACTTCGAACGTCCAACGTCGAACTTCCAACGTCGATCGACGCATTGGTAAAAGCCTCCGGCTCCCTGTCACGTTCGAAGTTCGATGTTCGGCGTTCGACGTTCAGTTTTCCTTACTCCCCAGCGTTCCGGTAGCGTGAGCCAGGTCGGCCAGGGTGGTGAAGATGTCCTTTTTGGCCCCGATCAACTGGCTCCGGGCGGAAGAGAGTGAACTCTGCGACTGGAGAAGATCCAGGATGCTCTTCAAACCAGCGTTATAGCTCTCCAGGGCCAGGTTATATGATTCCTGTGAAGTCTCAAAGAACGCGGTCGCGAATTTATACTTTCCCACCGCGGTATTGAACGCGTAATACTTGGTCCAGACATCGGCGGAAGCGGAGATCTCAGCCGACGCCAGGCTCTCCCGGGCTTGAGCCGCATTGGCTTCCGCTGCCAATTTCTTCTCCCGGTCGCTGAAACCAGTGAAGATATCCCAGTTGATGCTCAGGTAACCGGTGTACATATAACTGTCGTCATAAAGTTCGGGGTCTTCCCGATAGGAATACCAGAGTTTATTGGCGGAACCTCCGAGATTCAGAGATGGATAGTAGGCGGAACCGGCTACCTCAATCGCGGCTTCCTTGGCCCTGAGTTCGGCCCTCAGCGAAGCGATATCCGGACGCTTCTTCAAACCTTCCTCGATCAATCCGCTCACATCATCAGACGAGACCTCGGTCGGAAATTCCTTCTCCGGCTCGGCAATATCAAAATCGGCGTCCGCAGCCAGTCCGAGTGCCTCGGCCAGTCCCGCCCGGGCCGACTTAACATCACCCTTAGCCGATTCCAGTTGATAGAGTGAATCCTGGTAGGTGGATTGCGCCTGGAGTTCATCTAGTTTCGAGACCAACCCCACTTCAAACTTCTGACGGGCGGCCTCCAGGGATTTCGCGGTATCCTCCACATCCGACTCGGCGGCTTTTACCTCCGAACGTGCGCTGTAAAGTTCGTAGTATGACTTCTCCACATTCAGGACCAGATCCTGGATCGACTGATTGAAGGAATAATTAGTTGCCAGTAATGTCTGCCGGGCTTCTTCGATACCGCCCCTGACCCCGCCAAAGTCAAAGAGGAGCCAGTTGAGCTGGAGACCGGGACCGTAATTGAATCCATCCGAATCGGGATTATTGGCGTCCGGGATGGCTTCCTTTAGGGAATATTCCTGCTTCAGGTATGTCCCATCTCCGGAGACAGAGACCTGGGGGTAAAGATAGCTCTCCGCCTGACCCACTACGGCGGCAGCGGCACGGGCAGCCGCCCAGGACTGTCGGGTAACCGGACTATTCTTCAACGCCAGATCGACACAGTCCGCCAGCGACAGAGGCCGAGAGAGATCACCCGACTTATCCCGGATTGAATCCCAGACCGGCTCCTCGGCCTGTTCTTCCTCCACCCAATCGGGAGGCATCCAGGCCACAGCCGGGTCGGCCGGCGGATCGACCATCCGACAACCCCCGGCCGCGATCATCAATTCGGCACAGAAGAGAATTGTCATAAATCCAATATTTCTATTCATCATAATTTTTACTCCGTAAAAATTATATTTTTTTGAGTTCTGTAGTAATCCGTAGTTTACAAGCCAATGAGTTTAGAAAAGCGCTTTCATATATTCTTGTTGCCAAGTTTTTTTGACTGTTTCGGAATTTTTTCGAAATAAGAACATTACCATACCACACCATATAAACAAATATATTATGTTTTTTATCAAGATTATTATGTTATAGTTTATGGAGAAAATAAATATCATAATTTTTTACAGGAAAATTTATGAACCTGATCGCATTCCTGATCTTGTTTCCACTGATCCCGGCGGCACTGCTTATGGCAGTAAAAACCCGCCGTCTCATGAACGGGATCACCATCGTCTCAGCGGTGGTAATCTGCCTGGCCTCGATTGGGATGGCAGTGACGATGATTCAGACCCAGCCGGGCCCGGAAGGAGTCCGTTACTTTACACTCTCATTCAACCTCTGGAACCAACTGATCATAGCTGGTGATATCATCCTCGCCCTGGCGTTTCTCTTTGTCTGTCGCCGGCTGCCGTTTAAACGATACTGGATTCCCTTCCTGGTAGTTATCCAGTACGGGGCCGTAGTCTTTTTAGACCTGAGCGGCCGGGTCCCCGCAACCACCCGGTATTTCTTTATCGACAATCTGACGATTGTCATGTCCCTGGTCATCGGGGTCGTGGGTTCCCTGATCGCCGTCTTCACCACCGGCTACATGCGCCGTTACCATGAAGAACACCCGGATATCCCGGACCGGACCAACCGATTCCTGGCCACGATCTTCCTCTTCTTCTTCGCCATGTTCGGGATCATCTTCTCCCAGGCCATCACCTGGATATATTTCTTCTGGGAGATCACCACTCTCTGCTCCTTCATCATGATCGGTTATTCCCGGACGGAAGAGGCGATCCATAACTCGTTCCGGGCCCTCTGGATGCTGCTGCTGGGGGGAGCCGCATTCGCCGGGGCGATCCTTTACGCCTCAAACTACTGTGGAACGGTCGAACTGACCACGCTTTTAAAGATGGATAAGGCTCTGGTAATGTTTCCGGTCCTCCTGATCTGTTTCGCCGGGATGAACAAGGCGGCCCAGTTCCCGTTCTCGAAATGGCTACTGGGGGCGATGGTCGCCCCTACCCCATCCTCGGCGTTGCTCCACTCCAGCACCATGGTCAAGGCCGGGGTCTATATCTGTATCCGCTGCGCCCCAGTCCTCCGGGATACGACCGGAGGAACGATCGTGGCACTCCTGGGAGGGATCAGCTTTCTGGTCGGTTCGGCCCTGGGCGTTGCCCAGCGGGACGGCAAGAAGGTTCTGGCCTACTCGACCATCGGCAATCTCGGCTTGATCATTCTCTGCGCCGGGATCGGCACTCCGCTCGCCCTCTGGGCGGCGATCATGCTGATCATCTTCCACGGACTAGCCAAGGCTCTCCTCTTTCTCTGCGTGGGGACGGTCGAGCAGCAGACCGGGAGCCGGGACATCGAGGAGATGCACGGGCTGATCTCGAAGATGCCGATGGTGACCATCATCATGCTGATCGGGATTGCCGGGATGTTCCTGGCCCCCTTCGGGATGCTGATCAGCAAATGGGCGGTACTGGAGGCCCTGGCCCGAAAGAGCCCGATCTTCCCGGTGATCGTTATCTTCGGTGGCTCGCTGATGTTATTTTTCTGGGGGAAGTGGATGGGGCAGCTGATCGCGGTGACCCGTCCAGAGCCGCATAAGGAGAAGGGGATCGGGATCGAGTGGGTCGCTCTGGGCGGTCTGGCAATTCTCACTATATTGATCTGCGCCTTCTACTGGGCAATCGGAACCTACCTGATCGAACCCATCTTAGGCCCCGATCCCATCCTGGCAGGAGTCGATATCCGGATGGTCTCGATCATGCTTGGAACCATGCTGCTCCTACCGCTTGGTTTCCTGATTCGCCGGAAACACCTGGTCCACGTCGATCCATACTTAAGCGGAGCCAATGTCACCGATCCCCACATGTTCATGGGGGCACTCGGCAAAGAGCGGTACTGGTGGTTCAATAACTATTATCTTAAGAATTTTTTCAACGAAAAGAAGATTACGATTGTTACTAACCTGTTGGCGGTGCTGTTGTTGGCTGTGATGTTGTTTTGTGGGAAATAGAATATCAAGTTGAAAGTGCCTAAAGTTGTTCGCTTTCGCCTGGCATTTCGGGATTATGACTTCATAGAAAAAAGAGACAAGACAGGAGTGCAATTCGCGTAATTCGCGGAATTCGTAGTTCATTAAAGAGGTTGAGGCAGGGGGATAATTAGTGTAAATTTGTGTAATTCGTGGATAAGAACGGGGCCGAGGCGGGGGAAGAAAAAGATGAACATCGAACGTCGAACATTCAACTTCAAACATCGAACGACAGGAGCCGATGCAAGGCACCACTGCCCACTGCCTACTGCCCACTGCCCATGCAATTATTGATGATATTTGGATACCTCCTTCTCTCCCCCTTAATCGGCGGGCTGATCTCCGGGGTGGATAGGATCATAACCGCCCGGATGCAGGGGCGCTATGGTCCGCCAGTCCTCCAGCCGTTCTACGATGTCTTAAAACTCTTTGAAAAACAGAACCTGACCGTCAACCGGTTTCACGGCTATTACCTGATCTGCTTCCTGGTCTTCGTGCTTATGAGCGGAGCAATGTTCTTTGGCGGATCCGATCTCCTCCTGATCATCTTCGCCTTCACGGTGGCGGATATCCTCCTGGTCCTGGCCGGATACTCGACCAACTCCCCCTACAGCTCGATCGGAGCGGAACGGGAACTTCTCCAAATGCTCTCCGCCGAACCGATGCTGCTACTGACCGGGGTCGGCTTTTATATGGTCACCGGTTCTTTTCACGTTTCGGATATCTGCCGGACCGCGCTGGCCGGGAAATCACTGATTCTTTATCTGCCGGGAGTGTTTGTCGCTCTGACCTTCATCCTGACAATCAAGTTCAGAAAATCGCCCTTCGATCTCTCCACCTCCCATCATGCTCACCAGGAACTGATCAAGGGTATCACCACTGAGTTTGCCGGGCCATCCCTGGCCATCATCGAGATCGCCCACTGGTATGAGACCATCCTGCTTTTAGGACTGATCTACCTCTTCTTTGCCTTTGAGCCGCTGCTCGGAATCGCGGTGGCCCTGCTGGTTTATTTCATTGAGATTTTAATTGATAATGTCAACGCCCGTATCAAATGGGAACTGATGCTGAAAGCATCCTGGCTGGTAACCATAGTGCTGGGAGTGGGGAATTTAGTAATCTTATACCTGATACAACATTAATTAAATGCAGTCATCTGACAGAGAGGACAAAATGGAGTGATGGAGTGATGGAGTGGTGGAGTGATGGAGTGGTGGAGTGGTGGAGTGGTGGAGTGGTGGAGTGGTGGAGTGGTGGAGTGATGGAGTGGTGGAGTGATGGAGTGATGGGCCCGGGACCGGCTGGTTTTCCCCATCACTCCAACATTCCAACACTCCAATACTCCTTGTTAAAAAAATAACACGTTACGAATTTCGTTAGACGAAAGGCACTGATCATGGCATTTATAAAACGATCCCCCTGGATCATTCATTACGACGGGTCGAGCTGCAACGGCTGCGATATCGAGGTGCTAGCCTGCCTGACCCCAATGTACGATATCGAGCGGTTCGGGGCCGTCAACATGGGGAACCCCAAGCACTCCGATATCTTCCTGATCACCGGCTCGGTCAACACCCAGAACCGGAAGGTGATCCGGATTATCTATGAGCAAATGGGCGACCCTAAGGTGGTGGTGGCACTCGGCGCCTGCGGCGGGAGCGGCGGGATCTTTCGGGAGTGCTACAATACCCTGGGCGGCGTCGAGACGGTGATCCCGGTCGACCTCTTCATCCCCGGCTGCCCGCCCCGCCCGGAAGCGATTATTGACGGGGTAGTTGCTGCAGTGGCGCTGCTCGAAAAAAAGAAGAACCAGGGCGTAACAACACATGTTGAGGGAAGCGGGGATGAGGAGCGGGGCCTGCCGCTGGTGCCGGATCTGAACAAGGAAGAGCAAGGATAAGCAAGAGAAAGCAGGGAAGAGCAGGGAAAGCCAGACGTTTTCCCTGTGATCCTTGCTATTCCCTGCTATTCCCTGAGAAAAATGTTATGTTCGAGAAACAGGAAATTATAACGATTAATAAGGAATCCATCCTGGAGAAGGTCCAGGAGATGCGAGAGGACGGATACCGCCTGGTCCAGATCGGATGCACGCCGCTGGCCGAGTTTCAACTCGACTACAGCTTCGACCGGGAAGGCAAATTTGTCGATCTCCGTTTTACCATCCCCCGGGAAGGCCCGGAACTCCCCAGCATCACCGGAATCTATCTCTGCGCCTTCACCTATGAGAACGAAATCCATGATCTCTTCGGGATCAACGTAACCGATATCGCGGTGGATTACGGCGGGAATTTCTACCGGATTAAAGCGAAACCACCACTGCCACCTCCGATTATTGAAAACGATAAGCAATCATCAAACACTTGAGGGCTCTGTTAATAATTCACCACCGACCTTGTGTCGGTGGAGTTATGATTGAATACTAAACACATACCCACAACTCATCTCCCTCCCTCCTTCCTCCCGCGCCGTAGGCGCGGGAGGAAGGAGGGAGGGAGTGAAGCAACAGATTAGTTACCAGTCATAACTCCACCGACACAAGGTCTATGATAACCAAATCACCTTGAACAATATCGTAATATGTTTGAGGGCATAGAGTTACAATATTCAAGAAAGGTGCTACCATATCATAATTCCTGATT